>Ga0114966_10000416_pt1 | contig 41926 bp, 34 predicted proteins | sample M_130207_XF_Meta_FD_87029 | JGI IMG/M metagenome (GOLD analysis project Ga0114966, IMG submission 87029) | Freshwater microbial communities from Lake Montjoie, Canada to study carbon cycling - M_130207_XF_MetaG | ecosystem: Environmental > Aquatic > Freshwater > Lake | place: Lake Montjoie... | reverse complement strand
ATTGAGTTGGGTGCCACGGTCACGGCTTTGCGTGGCCGTGTCTTCGCTACGACCGAAGCACGGCCACGCAAAGCCGTGACCGTGGCACCCTGAAAACAAGCCTTTTCTTTCCGGATAGCCTCTGAGATCGGGAACAAGGGTAACAGCGGCTCGTCACGAAAATCGCAGGCGTACTTGCGGGCTTGTTCGCGATGGATGTGCGGCATGGCTCGGGACTCCAATCAAAGGTGAGAGATCATGTTCGATCATCAAGGTAATCCTGCCACCGCATCGCGGAGATGCGATGGTAATGGCATCGATGACATTTCAGAGATTCCTCGCCCCCTTTTTTTCTAGGCGACACGCAATCCAAATGCTCACGAAAGATGCACCGAATGCGAATACGATGAGCAATCATTTGAACGGATCTCGGGCTGTTTCCACGGACATCGTCAGAATGGATATCGACCGCTATACGGCATAGAAGTTGCCCCGCTTTGATTGTCACCTCTAAATCAAATTGCGCACGAGCACGTCAGCATGGGCATGCCTTCGGTTCAGGATCACGCGGTCGTCTTGGATCTCTTAGACACCGCAACGGGCCAGCCGCTCCAGACTTGGCGATTCACGGGACAGACGGAAATCGTCCTCGGACGCGCCTTGGACTGTGATGTCGCCGTAGCCAGTCCGTACGTGTCACGGGCTCATGCTTATCTGCAGAATGTGGATGGTGTCTGGCAGGTCGTGGCGATCAGTTCTCAGCAGTTGCTGGTAAACGAACGACGGGTTGCCCTTGTTGAACTCTTTGATGGGTGTGTCTTTCGACTGGGGCCGAATGGCTGCTCGATGCGTTTCAGTCGGGATTCCCAAGCAACGACCGCTCCCGATTCGGGACAGACCCTGTCAATCGATCCAAACAATCACCCGTTCCTGCAACTCGACCGCACCCAGTTGATGCGCGAAGTCGATGAGATTGCGAACGGGGACTTTTTCCAAAACCTCAGCGAAAACCTGCAACGCATTCGACAGCCCCGAAAATCCGGCGCAAACCCCGACTAGGGAATCGTCTTTATCCGCTGGAGTTGCGGATTTCATCGTCTTCGTCACATCGCCCGCTCGCGGAGTCCTTCGTTGTCCCAGATCATTTCTATTCATTCGTTTCGCGGGGGAACCGGGAAGTCGAATCTCACGGCCAATCTGTCGGCGTTGCTGGCAAAGGCCGGGAACCGGGTCGGAGTGATCGATACGGACATTCAGTCACCCGGAGTCCATGTCATCTTTGCGTTGAAGCCCTCCGACGTGAAACTGGCACTCAACGATTATCTCTGGGGACGCTGCCGCATTGAGGAAGCCGCTTATGATGTCACTGCCGCAGCGATTGGAAGATTCGATGAGTCGGCGGCGCGTCCGCGACTGTTTCTGATTCCCTCCAGCGTGAACACCGGGGAAATTGCGCAGATTCTTCGCGGGGGATACGACATCGGGAAGCTCAACGACGGCATTCACGAGTTGGTTAGCGCACTCGATCTCGACTACCTGCTCATCGACACTCATCCCGGCGTCAACGAAGAAACGTTGCTGTCGATCGCCGTCTCGGACCGCCTGCTGTTGGTGATGCGTCCGGACAGTCAGGATTTTCAGGGGACGGCGATCACCGCCGAACTCGCCCGTAAACTCGATGTCCGCGAGATGTTCATTATCTTGAATAAGATACCGGCCGGGATGGACCGCGAGTTTCTGTTGCAGCAGGTCGAGTCGGCGTATGGCGCACCCGTGCTGGCGATGCTGCCGCTCAGCATCGAAATGGCGACCTTGGCGAGCAGCGGCCTCTTCGCCCTGCGGTTCCCCGATCATCCACTGACTTTGGAACTGATGAAGATCGCCAAGCGATTGCTTTCGTAGTTTCCAACGGGCGACCATTGCCGATCAGGAACAGCGTGAGGGCTAAAGACTGTGGACAACTCTGCAAACATCTCGGACCTGCAGTCGCTCATCACCAAGATGAAGTCAGCGGTGGCACCTCTCCGCGACATCCTGAACGGCCTGCATGCCAAGTACTCCGCAGTCCAGGAAGGGGCAGTCGCCACGTACATTCCGGAACTGGCCAAGGCCGACCCCAACTGGTTCGCGATCAGCATCGTCAGCGTCGATGGGCAGGTGGTGGAAGTCGGCAACCATCAGCAACTTTTCAGTATTCAGTCGGTCTCCAAGCCGTTCGTCTTCGGAATGGCGCTTGAGGATCACGGTCGCGAGCATGTGCTCACGAAGGTCAGCGTGGAGCCGACGGGGGAAGCCTTCAACTCCATCGTGCTCGATGAGCGATCCAATCGGCCGTTCAATCCACTGGTGAACTCTGGGGCCATCGCGACCGCCGATCTGGTGGAAGGCCGCGATTTTCCTCAGCGAGTGACGCGGCTGTTGGAGATGTTCAGTCGCTTCGCGGGACGTTCGGTGCATATCGACAACACGGTCTTCCTGTCGGAACGGGCCACGGGACATCGCAATCGCGCCATGGCCCACTTGATGCTCAACTTCGGCATGGTCCGCGATCGGGTCGAGGAAACGCTGGAACTCTATTTTCAACAGTGCTCCGTCTTGGTGAATTGCCACGATTTGGCCGTCATGGGGGCGACGCTGGCCAACGGGGGCGTGAATCCCTTCACGAAGGAACGCGCGCTCAAGGCCGAGTACGTGAAGGATCTGCTGAGCATCATGCTGTCGTGCGGCATGTACGATTACGCTGGCGAGTGGGCCTATCGAGTCGGCATTCCCGCCAAGAGTGGGGTGAGCGGAGGAATTGTCGCCGTCGTGCCGGGCAAGTTCGGCATCGGCATTTTCTCCCCCTTGCTCGACCCCCGCGGCAACAGCGTTCGCGGTGTGCGAGTCTGCCAGGAGTTGTCTCAACGATTCGGCCTGCACGCGTTTGAAGCCGGCTTCACCGGACGGACTCTGCAAGACGAACTCGCTCGGAAATAGGGGCGCGAGTGACTTCGACCGTCCGCTCGTGATGTCAGTCGAGGTGCGATTCATGGCGGAGAGAGAACTCGCTACAGTGCTCGGGCCTTTCGACGACCATCTCGCCCCGCACTAGATCTTCATGAATGCCTCGCACGAAGACTCCGCGACCGCTGTCGCGGCGGGGTGGCCGGAGCTGGAGTCGCGTTGGACGAAGCCCCCGGGTTTCGCGAAACGCTCCACCCGGCTGCAGAGGAACGCCGCATGTATCGTCGCCGACCTCGCAATCCCGGTGCGTTCTGACGACTCCACGCACCCGACTTCAACTCGCCATTCCAAGGGGACGCAGCCCAATGTCGTTTGCGATCAGACAACCTTCTGTGGGGTGGGAGCCGGTCCCGTTGACGGCCGATGGGACGCTGGCGGTTTGGGGGTGGTTCAAGCCGCAGGCGGTGAACTCGGTGGCGTTGCAGATCCCGGTGGAGGCGTGGCAGGCGGCGGGCGGTTCGCTGCCGATCACGGTGCGGCTGATGGCCTGTGCGACGGGGATCGGTCTGCTTCAGGGGTGGACCTTGTTGGGTCAGTTCTATCCGCTGAACGAGCAGACCGCTCCACTCCTTGATGTCCCGCTGCTGCCTCCGCCCGCGGGAGTCGATCCGGCGATCATCCTGTGGTCGGGCGATGTCGGCGCGATGCCGATGCTGGCACCGATGTTGGACTCGTCCGGATTCTCGTATGAGCCGACTCAGCCGGTGGCCGTGCCAGTGGGAGATCTGCTCGCCGGTGAAGACCCCGCCCCGATGTTTGAGGCGATCGCCTCACTATGGCAAACCATTCAACACATGGAGACCGATGTCCGGCGCGTCCGAGGTCAACTCGAACAGGCAACGAGCAAGCTCGCGTCACTCAACCGCGACCTCAAACCGGAAGAGCATCTCGCGGCGGACAACGCCGACAAGAAAGACTGGCAGGACGCGCGCCGCTGGCTGCGCGATGCGTCCGCCGTCTTGGCGAAGTCGATCAAACAGATCGACACCGGCATCATCAGCGGTGCCGGACAACGACACCGGTTCGCGGACATCATCCAACAGTACGTCGAACCGCGTCGGCTATTCCCCGGCCTCAAGCAGGCAGTCATCGACTTCGAGATGCACCATCGCACCGTCAAGAACGTCCTCATGGCGGCCCAAGCCGCCTTGAATAAAGGAAGTGCCGACGGCGAACGACGCGCCAACACCGTCCTCAACCGCATCGCCGCCAAGATGCGCCAACGCCGCAGCAACACACGCGGGACGAACGCGTGAGTATCGAGAGAGAGAGAGCCATGTCTGTGATTCGTGTGGTGGGACTGTTCGCATTGTCGGCACAACTCTTCTGGATGGATGATGCGTCTGCGCAGCATCGAGTCCTCGAACCGAAGCTCGTCCATTTGCGAAGCGGGGTTGAGCGCGAGTGGTCGGAGTTTCCGGAGACGGCTCACGGACAGCGGCTCGACGTGACGTTTGCTTCGTCAAAGAACGACGCCGAGCAGACGTTGTTCGTGAGGCAGCAGGATGTGAAGCAGGCGTGGAACGTGTTGCTCAACGGCAAGAAGCTGGGGGCGCTCACGGTCGATGAGAACGACATGGTGGTGACGTTTGCCGTTCCGGCGGGTGGGCTGGTTGAGGGAGACAACGCGCTGCGGATTGAGCCTCCCGCCGGAAGCAAAGCGGCGTCGGATGACATTCGCGTCGGTGAGATCGAGATCGCGAGTCGTCCGGTGCGCGAGGCACTCCGTGAAGCGACGCTCGACGTGACGGTGTTCGATGCGTACGCCAAGTCTCCGCTCCCTTGCCGCATCACGGTGCTGAACGATCGCGGTGCGATGCAGTCGCTCGGGGCCGAGTCCAACGATCATCTGGCCGTACGGCCGGGGATGGCGTTCACTTCCACGGGCCGCGCGACGCTGGGAGTCCCTGCCGGCCGGTACACGATCCTCGCCGGACGCGGCTTCGAGTACTCGCTCGCTCGGACTGAAGTGACCGTCGCAGCAGGAGAGACATTGGAAACACGACTCCAGATTTCGCATGAGGTTCCGACGAAGGGCTTCGTCGCCTGTGACACGCACGTTCACACGCTGACTCATTCGGGACACGGCGACGCGACGATCAACGAGCGAATGATCACGCTCGCGGGAGAAGGGATCGAGCTGCCGATTGCCACCGATCACAACAAACACATCGACTACGAAGAGGCCGCCACCAAGCTGGGCGTGCGGCCATACTTCACGCCGGTGATGGGGAATGAAGTGACGACCACGCGCGGGCACTTCAACATCTTTCCGATCGCCGCCGGTTCGCGCGTGGTCGATCACAAACAGACCGACTGGAAGCTGCTGTTCGATGACATCGAGAATCTGTCCGATTCCTCACCCCCCGCCCCGGCTTTGCGGGGAGAGGGGCCGGGGGTGAGGGGTTCTTTAATCGACTCGAACTCAAAGCCCGGCGTGAAAGTCGCCATCCTGAACCATGCCCGCGACCTGCACAGCAGCGTCCGTCCGTTTGGGCCTCGGTATCACAACGCGGTTGTCGGCGAGAACCTCGACGGTTGGCCACTGCGTTTCAACGCGATGGAAGTCGTGAACTCGGGAGCCACGCAAACGGAGCCACTGCGGTTGTTCCACGACTGGATGGGGCTGCTCAATCGCGGGCTGAACGTGACGCCGGTCGGCAGCAGTGACTCACACGATGTCGGGCGGCACTTCGTCGGTCAGGGGCGCACGTACATCCGCTGCGATGACAGCGATGTAGCGAAGATCAACGTGGATGAAGCGGTCGCCAACTTCGTGCAAGGGCGCGTGATGGTGAGCTACGGGTTGCTCACCGAGATCACGGTGAACGACAAGTACCACTCGGGCGATACGGTGGCGACGGGCGATGAGAACGTGAGGATCGAAGTGCGCGTCCTCGCACCTCACTGGTCTCGCGCCGACCGAGTCGATCTGTTTGCGAACGGCCGCTTGATCAGTTCGGCCTCGATTTCTGAGTCACCCGATCCGACTCTGCCTGCCGGAGTGAAGTTCGTCGCCCACTGGGAGACTCCAACGTTTCAACACGATGTCCATCTGGTCGCCATCGCCACGGGACCGGGAATCGACGGACTCCACTGGCGTACCGCGAAGCCCTATCAACCGACCTCGCCCGATTGGAAGGGACAAGTCATCGGATGCAGCGGCGCGGTGTGGCTCGATGTGGACGGAGACGGCCGCCGCTCATCGGCTCGCGACTATGCGGAACGTCTCGTCACCGACGCACGCGGCGACTGGAAGAAGCTGATCGCCAGCCTGTCGAAGTACGACGATGCGGTCGCCGCGCAGGCCGCTCATCTCGTGCGAGTCTCCGGGACATCGCTCCAATCGGAATCGTTGGTCACGGCACTGAAAGCTGGGGCAGACATGACTCGCTCCGGCTTCCGCGCATACGCCGAGGCGTGGCGCGAGAACGAGATCGAACGGGCCAAGCAAAAAATGTAGGGTGGGACCAGCTCGCCTCGAGCGCCGGCCCACCAACATCCAAACACTCGAAATCTTGGTGGGCCAGCGCGGCGAAGCGGCGTGGGTCCCACTCTATGTTTGAAATTCGCGGAGCCGTGATACCGAGGCCACGTCGCGTGGAGTTTGCCCGTGCGGGTTGGTCTAATCCTGTATCAACCGAACCGTACCGGGCTTGCCCCGGTGGATTCCGGTCTTTGCACTACTTTCGCTTCATTGGAATCAGTGAAGCGAGTAGTGCAAAAACCCGCGAGCCACCGGAGCAAGCCCGGTGGGGTCGCTAGCTTGAGGTCTAATCGCACTGACGGGCCTAGGCTCCGTGTGCTCCGTTTTCCATCGCGATCACCCCACCATGCACGCCGTCGAGTTCCTCAAGCAGTCTCCCACTGAAGTCCCTCCCGTCGCCGTGTTGTCGGGAGGGCAGCGGCATTTGAAGCAGGCGGCGCTGGCGATCATCAAGCAGATCGTCCTCGGCGACGAGGACACGTCGCTGACGAAGTTCATCGGGAAGGAGACCGATCTGCAATCAGTCACGGACGAGTTGCGAACGATCTCGATGTGGAGTGACCGTCGGTTGGTGGTCGTTGAGGACGCGGATGAGTTCGTCACGAAGCACCGCGCGTCGCTAGAGAAGTACGTCGAGAAGCCCGCCAAGAAATCGGTGTTGGTCCTCGACGTGAAGACGTGGCCGAAGACGACTCGGCTGGCGAAGCTCGTCGCGAAAGAGGGCCTCGATGTCGAGTGCTCCGAACTGAAAGGGGCACAACTCTCCAAGTGGTTGCTCGACACGGCCCGCGACTCGTACCACCAAACGCTCGCGCGGGATGCTGCGGCACTGCTGATCGAGCTCGTGGGTGAAGACCTCGGACTGCTCGACCAGGAGTTGAACAAGCTCGCGTCGTATGTCGGGGCTGGAGGTAAGATCGAACTGAAGGACGTGCAGACGCTGGTCGGTGGCTGGCGTACCGAGACGACGTGGGCGATGACCGATGCCGTGCGCGACGGTGATCTGGCATTTGCAATCGACGCACTCGATCAGTTGCTCGTCGCGGGTGAAGCGGGACCGAAGCTGCTCGGCGGGATTTCGTATGTCTTCAAGAAGTTCGCACAGGCGACCGATCTCTCGCGGTCACGACAACTCGACCAAGCCCTGCGCGACGCGGGAGTCTTCCCTCAAGCAGTCGGTGCCAGCTCGGCCTACCTCCGCCGCATCGGCCGCGCGAAAGCCGAACGGATTCTGAACGTCCTCTTAGAAACCGAAGCGGGCCTCAAGGGAGGGAGCCGACTCCCCGAACGATTGCAGCTCGAACAGTTGCTGTTGCAGTTGGCGGGCAAGGTTTGAGGCATCGTTTGGGGCGAAGTGACAACCGCAGAGAAGCCCCCTCACCCTAACCCTCTCCCCGCAAAGCCGGGGCGAGGGGACAAGAGAAGATGACGGACCTTCAAACACGCCGTCCCTTGAACCACGCCAGACTTGAGGCATCTCATGACGACACTGACGCTCACCTCCGAACAACTCACCCGCTTTCACGAGGACGGCTATATCGTCGTGCCGAGTCTGCTCGATGCGGATGAGATCGAACTGCTCCGCAACATTGCCAAGGCGGACCATGCCCTCGAACGCGACGCGGGAAGTCGCGCGGATGGCGAAGGGGGCGCGGTGAAGCTGGTCGTGCGGAACGACTTGCCCGACGACACAATCTACGGCGCGATCGTTCGCAGTCGGCGGATCGTCGTCGCGATGGAACAACTGCTCGGCGACGAGGTCTATCACTACCATCACAAGATGATTCTGAAGGAGGCCCGCGTCGGCGGCGCATGGGCGTGGCATCAGGATTACGGCTACTGGTACAGCAACGGGTGCCTCTTCCCCGACATGGGGAGCTGCATGATCGCCGTCGATCGCGCGACGAAAGAGAACGGCTGCCTGCAAGTCCTCAAGCGGTCGCACCTGCTCGGGCGGATGGACCACGGCAAGGTCGGCGATCAAACGGGAGCCGATCCCGAACGAGTCGCCGCCGCACGGGAGCGACTCGAATTGGTCTACTGCGAACTCGAACCGGGTGCCGCAATCTTCTTCCACGCGAACACGCTTCACCGCTCCGACCAGAACAAAAGTGAACACCCGCGATGGGCCTTCATCGCCTGCTACAACACAAAACACAACGACCCCTACAAGGACTCGAAGCACCCGCGCTACAGCCCGCTCGAAGCGTGGGAGGATGCACGCGTGGCGGAAGTGGGACGACAACAGTGGGAGGGAATGCAATGACAGCGACACTGAAGAAAGCACCGCGTTCAAAGGGGGGGCCTCCGAAGCCCGTGCTACGACAACGGCCACTGCCAGACGAGGAGCCGCAACCGTTCAAGTGGACTAGTGCGGAGTACCACCGGCTGGGCGACGAGGGTTTTTTTCTTGGGCAGCGTGTCCAGCTCATCGAAGGGAGCATCATCGAAATGAGTCCGCAGAAGCATCCGCACGCGGCTGGAATCGATCTGACTCGAGCAGCACTCGAAGCCGCATTCGGACGTGGCTACTGGCTTCGTAATCAACTCCCCCTAAAGCTCTCGGACCTCTCCGAACCAGAACCCGACATCGCCGTGGTGTTTGGCGGACCGCGCGAATGGACCGACCACCCGACAACGGCCGAACTGGTCATCGAAGTGAGTGACACCACCCTGCGGTTTGACCTCGGAGGAAAAGCGGCCACCTACGCGAAGGCCCTGATCCCCGAGTATTGGGTCATCGACCTAGTCCATCGCCAGTTGATCGTTCACCGGCAGCCGAAGCGACCGCGTTCGGGAGCGGCCCGCTACGACGAGGTCACCGTGTACGAGGCCGATGCCGTAGTGAAGCCGCTCGCCAAACCGAAAGCTTCGGTCAAGGTGGCTGATCTACTGCCGTGATGGTCTTTCACAATGCAAGCTCCGGAGCGACTCATGCAATCACCGTTCGTCTTGATTGGGTTGCTCGTCTTGTTGGGACTTGGATCGACCGCTTGCGGTGCGGAGCCAGCCGATCCGGTCGCCTTCCAACACGCGCGTGTGACTGATGTGTGGGAGGCTTACGCGGACAAGCTCACGTTTGGCAAAGGGCAGACGCTCGCGCTGCTCGATGATGGTTGCAAGCTGTCGATGCCCGAGTGGTCTCAGTCCGACGGCGATCTCCCCAAAGTCCGTGTCTCGTACGACAGCGTCGATGGAGACGACGACCCCAAGCACGAAGGTCGAGGGTATCACGGTTCGACGATCGGGATTCCTTCGTCGGTGAACTACCAAGGGAAGCGAGGCGTCGCGTTCAATAATCAGGTGGCCGTCGTGCGGGCGCTCGAGTGTTGTCACTGCAGTGTCTCGGACAGCAAGACGCTCGCGGCGGGGCTGCAGTGGGTGATCGACCATCACGAACAGCATCGCATCACGGCCATCAACCTCGCCCCCGTCGATGACCTCGAACATGCCGAACCGGTTGCGACCGAGATCGACGCGAAACTCAAACGACTCCGCGCACTCGGCATCTGGGTCAGCGCACCGGCGGGCAATCACAACTTCACAAAAGGAATCTCGTGGCCCGCGTGTCAGCCCCACTGCTTCGCCATCGGCGCGGTGAAGCCCGGCAAAGATGAGGTCCACCTCGACCGACACGCCAAACTCGATCTGGTCGTCCCGGCGTCAGCGACCTCGTCGTCGAACGCCATCGTCTGCGGTGCCGTTCTGCTCTTGCGTGAGGCGATCGACAAATCGGGCTACGACTGGAAGCAGGACGGCCCGAACCGCGCTGCGGCAATGCTGGCCATCCTGCAAAAGACCGGGACTGAGGTCCACGATCCCACCAGCCAACTGACCTTTCGTCGGCTCGACGTGAAAGCGGCGCTCGACTATGTGTTTGAGCGTGGACGGCGATGAAGGTCCTACTCAAAACGAGCTCTGGCGATCGTCGAAGCTCGTAGGGTAAGCGTCTCGCTTGCCTCTTTTCTGACAGCAATGACGGGCAAGCGAGACGCTTACCCTACGTTCTTCGATACGCCATCCGCTCCGCGAGTTTCATCCCACCATGTCACACGTCCTCGACCGCCGTCAGTTTTTGAACCTCGCCGCCGCCGGAACGGCCGCGGCGCTTTGGCCGACACGAGCCAGAGAGACTTGCCTGCACGCGGCCGAGCGACCGCAGCTCCCCGTCGCGGCGGTCGTCACCGTCTATCGCGACTACAGCCACACCGATGTCATCGTCGGCAAGATTCTTGAAGGCTGGCAGCAGACGGGTGGAGTTGGTCCCGATCTCAAGCTCGTCTCGATGTACATCGATCAGGTGGATGACAAGGACATGGGCCGCAAGATGGCGGACAAACACGGCTTTCAGATTGCCCGCACGATTGATGAGGCGATCACGCTGGGGACCGATCGCGTTCAAGTCGCGGGCGTGTTGAGCATCGGCGAACACGGCGACTATCCGTACACGCCCGACACCAAGCAGCAGATGTATCCGCGGCGGCGGTTTTTCGAGGGGATCGCAGCCGCGTTTCAACGCGGAGGCAAAGTCGTGCCGGTCTTCAATGACAAGCACCTCGCGTACAACTGGAACGACGCGAAGTTCATGTACGACCTCGCGCGCGAGCGAAAGATTCCGTTCCTGGCCGGATCATCGGTCCCAGTCGCGTGGCGGTTCCCCACACTGGAACTCGATCGATCCGAGGAACTCGAACACGCCGTGACCGTCGGTTACAGCGGCCTCGAAATCTATGGCATTCACGCGCTCGAAGCCCATCAGGCGATGATCGAACGGCGGCGCGGCGGTGAGTCGGGGATCGTCGCCGTGCAGGCTCTGCGAGGCGACGCGATCTACCGCGCGGCGGACGAAGGCCGGTGGTCGGTGGACCTCTTCAAAGCCGCCTTGGCCACGCTCCCGAAATCCCCCTCGTCGCATCCCGATTGGGTCAAGCAGAAGGAAGCGGCAGTGTATCTGCTCGAACATAAGGACGGCCTGAAATCGGCCGTCATCATGATCGGAGCACTCGCGCCCGAGTTCGCGTTCGCCGCCCAAGTGAAGGGGCGAGACAAGCCGGTCGCCACCTGGATCAGTCTCCAAAACGAACGCCCGTTCGGTCACTTCGCACAGCTCCTCAAAGCGTTTGAAGAAACCGTCCACTCGGGCCAAGCGGTCTATCCCGTCGAACGAACGCTCCTCACAACGGGAACGCTCGATCGCCTGATGCACAGCCTCGCCCAAGGCGGTCCGCGTTTCGAGACTCCCGAACTCGCCATCGCTTACCAGCCGACCGGCTGGAGATATGCCAATCATCCCCGCACCCGGCTCGTGCTGCCCGATCCCAAGTGAGTGGCAGCGGACACCTCGCGCGGTCCCTGACGAGACCTCTGAGCGGGGCGCTCAGAAAACTCTCGCTCTCCGCCGCGCGAGGTGTCACTTTCTTATCGAAACTTGATCGCGGCGAACTCACGCATGCGGTTGGTGATGGCCGGTTCGACGGGGAGGCGTTCCATCGAGCTGGCTCCGTAGAAGCCGACGATCCCCTCGGTGTGGTCGAGGATGTATTGAGCGTCCTCGGGTTCGGCGATCGGGCCGCCGTGGCAGAGAACCAGGATGTCGGGCTTCACACGCTTGGCCGCGTCGTGCATCGACTGACAGCGACGGGCCGCCTCTTCGAGCGTCACGGCCGAGGTCGCACCGATCATCCCCTTCGTCGTCAGGCCCATGTGCGGGATCAGGATGTCGGCTCCCGCCTTCGCCATCGCGGTCGCCTCATCGTCATTGAAGCAGTAAGGCGTGGTGAGCAGCCCCAACTCGCGAGCCATCCGGATCATGTCGACTTCCAACCCGTAGCCCATCCCGGTCTCTTCGAGGCCCACGCGGAAGTTGCCGTCGAACAGGCCGACCGTGGGAAAGTTTTGCACGCCCGAGAACCCCGCCGCCTGCACCTCTTTCAAGAACAGCGGCATCAGTCGAAACGGATCGGTCCCGCAGACACCGGCCAGCACGGGCGTCTTGGTCGCGACAGGCAGGACTTCACGCGCCATGTCCATCACGATGGCGTTCGCATCGCCGTAGGGCATCATCCCAGCCAAAGAACCTCGCCCCCCCATGCGGAAGCGGCCCGAGTTGTAGATCACAATCAGGTCGATCCCCCCCGCCTCCTCCAACTTGGCGGACAGCCCCGTCCCCGCCCCGCCTCCAATGATCGGCTGACCAGCGGCCACCTTGGCTCGCAGTCGGGAGAGGATGTCTTCGCGTTGGAACAGGCTCATGGTGTGGCTTTCGATTGCTTGTCGTTTTTGTTGGATGACGGAAAAGGCTGGGGTCAGGTGGTTCAAAGTTCAGTTTTCGCGGACACACGTCTTCCGATACTCAAAGTCGTTGACCCGCGAAAACTGAACTTTGAACCACCTGACCCCAATTCGCTCTGTCCGATCTCCTGTTGGTCGAACCACCAATAAGACCACACAACGAACAACATGAGCCAAATGATTCCGGGTAAAGTGAGCGTGACCAGTAGAGCCAATGCTCGAACGCTTACTTGCTGCTGTCGAAGACCAGTCCAATTCACGCTGACCCAAAAAACAGCAACGCCGAGGAAATATAGAATTGCCGGGACGAGAGAAAACAGGAAGACCGTGAATTCAAACTGGCGGACGTCGGCTTCAGGGATTTCGGCAAACCCGGCGGTAGCGATCAGCAGATTCATTTTCTCATCCTGTGCGCTGAGCGACACTCAAGAATCAACTCTCTTGCGTAGTCACTGAAACCATTCTGTGACGTTGTTCGCAAAGTTACCGATCCGTCGGGCAGCCGCTCGCCTTGAGGACCGTTTCTTGAACGGCCAAGTCGTGCATCGGGGACCAGTCGTGAGTCTTCTCGCCGCGGATGACTTTCGCGAAATCGGCCGCGTCGCCGACGTAGCGTTCGAGGGGTTCGACCGGCACGTCCTGACGGCCCTTCTTGTACTTGCCTCGTTCCTTGGACAGGGTCAGTCGCATCAACTTCGTGGCGTCGAGCGGTTCGATTTGCAGCGTCCCTTCGGTGCCGCAGACGACGAAGTGTCGGCGTGCGCCGCCATCGACTTCGAGGCCCGACGATTTCACGGTGGCCAGTGCGCGCGGGTACGAGAGGACCGCGAGCATGTTGTCGTTCAGAGCGTCTGGTTGCGGCCCTGCGTGTTGCTTGAACGGCGTCACCGTTTCCGGCTGGCCCAGCAGATCGACGACGATGTCGATCACGTGGCAGCCCAGCTCGAACATCATTCCGCCCGAGTACTCACCGTGCTTGAGCCGGTTCGCGGGATCGACCACTTTGCTCATCACGGTGTGAACTTCAAACACCTCGCCAAGGAAGCCCTTACGCACCAAGTCCTTCATCAACACGACGCCCGTGTGGTAGCGGAACATGTACCCCATTTGCAGGCAGAGGTGCTGGCGAGTCGCCGTGTCGAGGATACGTCGGAACTGCATCAAGGACTCACCGGCCGGCTTGTCGAGATGGACATGCTTCCCCGCATCGACGCACGTCTCGGCGTGAGCCAACAGATGACGCGGCTCGGTCTCGACGGCGACCGCCTGCAAACCGGGGACGTTCAAAAGTTGCTCGACCGTCAGCCACGGCAGACCCTGAAACGTCGGCTGCTTCTCCGCCGCTCGCCGCAACTTTTCGTCAGGTTCGACAAGGCCCACGACTTCGTAATCGGAGGACTTTCGATAGACCTCCAGCTTCCCGCTGGCATGACCGTGCGCCGTACCGATCTGACCGATTTTGATCTTGGGCATGAGTTGCCTGTGCCATTTGTAGGATGGGCACTCTTGCCCGTCCGCCTTTGAAGTTTTTGGGTTCAAACGATGAAAGCGAATGTAGGACGGGCAGGAGTGCCCATCCTACATTCGCGGTGACACTCCGACTCACGCAAAGAACCGGCTGACGGGGACGGCGAAGCCGGGGAGGGCCTCGAACGTGAGTGGCTCGTCTCCTCGCAACTTGATGTCGTCACGGTCGGCGAAATAGAGGTGAGCGGTCTCGGTGTGTGCATCCAAAACACAGACGGTGGGGACGCCCGCACCTTGGTACTCGCCGACCTTCTCGTGGATGTCTCGCCAGCGGTCGTCGGGCGAACGGACCTCGATCACCAGATCGGGCGGGACCGGCACGTAACCGGCGGGCAGCGGCCCCTTCGGAACGTTGGCGTAGCTGTAGAAACAGACATCCGCGCCGCGCACGGTATCGGGGTTGCGCTTGGTGACGATGGTCGAGTCGTTGGTCAAGACGTGACCAAGGTCATGTTGACGGGCGAACAGCATCAACTCGAACGCAGCGACTCCACAAATCTGACCATGACGCGGCATCGGTGTTGGCATTTCGACGACCCTTCCTCGAACGAGTTCGACCGGGCCATCGATGTCATCAAGTTGCAGAAACTCTTCCGCAGTCAGGTTCGGGATGACGGCGGATGCGGAGGACACGACGGGTGCCGCAGACAACGCGGCTGAGACGGGCATGACGGACACGGTGGACATGGCGTTCTCCTTCGGGCGGTTGAACCGGTACGGCTCACAATCGGATTGGCAGGCATCCTAACGGCGGTTCATCAGAGCGAGCAACTTGTTCGCGGCGACGGCGGCGAACTCGGGAGCGTTGATGTGGAGGTCGAGTTCGATCAACTCGGTAGCTCCGTGTGTGAGGCGGATGCCATCGTACAGAGCCTGTCGCGCGGCGGGGTCACCGAACGGCTGGCCTTCGCTGTCGATGGCCGAGACACCGCGTAGCGGGATCAGAATCGAAGTCGGCCCCGTGGCGGACGCGGCTTTGCGTCCGATCTCTTCGCCGAGTTGCCGGTTCTCGTCGGGAGTGGTCCGCATCAGCGTGACGGTCGGGTTGTGTTGATAGAACAATCGGTCTTGGAACCTGTCGGGAACCGTCGCGCGCGGCCCGAAGTTGACCATGTCGAGTGCGCCGACCGAGATCACTTGAGGGACTCCGCGTTTACCCGCCGCAGTCAATCGGGTCGGCCCCGCCGTGAGAACGCCTCCCACCAATTCATCCGCCAGTTCCGTCGTCGTGATGTCGAGGACACCGGCGATCAGACCGTCGGCGATCAGTCCCTCCATCGCCTCGCCGCCATTGCCGGTAGCGTGGAAGACGAGGACCTCGTAACCGGCCGCTTCGAGAATCTTGCGGGCGTGTTCCACGCAGGGTGTGGTGACGCCGAACATCGTTGCGGCGATGAGGGGCTTGTCGGAAGAGGGTGGTTTGTCTTTCCCTGTCCCCTCGCCCCGGCTTTGCGGGGAGAGGGTGAGGGGTTCTTCGTTCGAGTGAGACCTCAATTTATCAGTAAGACTTTCTTGCGGACTCGCCTCGCTCATCAACGTCGCCAGTTGATCCGCCCCCCTCACCCTCTCCCCCCCAAGGCGGGGGGCGAGGGGACAAGAAGTGCTGCCGTCGTCTGGCTCTTGGCTCTCAACTCTCGTCTCTCGTCCCAACAGCACCATCCCGGCCATTGCGCGTGCGGCTTCACTGAGGACCGCTCGACTGATCCGGTTGATTCCCGCGATATCGACGACCGAGTTGAGCATCAGGATGTCTTTGCCACCGACGTACGGTCGCGTCTGGCCCGAGGCGAGCGTGCTGACCATCAGCTTGGGAACGCCGAGCGGCAGTGCGCGCATGGCCGCTGTTCCGATGGTCGTTCCCGCCGAACCGCCGAGCGCCAAAACGCCACTCACTTTTCCTCGCGCCTGTGCGGCGGAGACGATGTTCGCCACACCGAGCGCCGCCATCGTCACCGCTTGTCCGCGATCATTTTGATCACGCAACAATGCCAGCGAAGAACCCGCCGCCGCGAAGACCTGCTCGCGCGCGATGTCTGCCGGGATACTCGGCGAACCAAGGCAACCGGCATCGACAACACACGTCGTCACGCCGTACTCGTGCAACAGGTCGCGGACGAAGGCGATCTCACGCCCCTTCGTGTCGAGCGTTCCGAGCAGATAGACCGGCATGACTGTGCGACTCCTGATTGAGGTGACGGACTTCGCGGTGACCACACGCGGCCGCGAGCGAGACGTTCTTCGGTTTAACCGCGACCCTCTGGGGAGCGCGTAGCTCGGGCGGCTCGCAACTCCCGCTCGCTCCCCAGAGGGTCGCGGTTAAACATCTCGTTCCACGTCGCGCGAGGTATCAACGAACAAACGCCTCCCGCTGATCCACCAAAGGGCATTTCAACACTAGCCCGACGCGCAAGCGAGGGCTGGGCATTCGATGATGGTGAAACCCTCGCTTGCGCGTCGGGCTAGTGTTTTGAGACACAAACAGGTTTTGAAATGGTCTCTCGTCACTCTGGCAAACGAGACGGCTCTGTCACACTCATCGGTCGCGGTCTTGGGAACGCGAGCATTCGCAGGCCGTTTAAGACCACGACCACCGTACTTCCCTCGTGCCCCAAGACGGCCAGCGGAAGTGGCAGCTTGGTGACGAGCGTGAGTACGAAGAGGACGATCATCACCGAGAACGCAATGACCAGATTCTGACGGATGATCTGTTGCGTCTTCCGGGCGAGAGCGATCGCGTACGGGAGCTTCATCAAATCGTCGTCCATCAGCACGACATCGGCGGACTCCAGCGCGACATCCGTTCCGGCTCCACCGAGTGAGAACCCGACATCGGCAGCGGCGAGCGACGGGGCGTCGTTCATGCCGTCTCCCATCATGCCCACCTGACCGCGCGTTCTGGCTCGACGTGGGACGACGATCAACCCGCCCGAGCTGATTCCACCGCGAGCCAACTCGGCTTGTTGCCGCTTCATCGCATCGAGTCGATTCAGCTTGTCTTCGGGAAGGAGGCCACCTTCGCCTTCCACGCCGAGTTGCTCGCCAATGCGGGCGACCACGGCGGGATGATCCCCTGACAGAATGGTCAGTGATGCGAGGCCGAGCCGCCGCAGTTCCTCAATCGCCGGGATCGCTGTCGGCCGGAGTGGATCGGAGACCGCCAGCACACCGAGGACTCGCTCACTGTCAGCCACCGCGATCAGCGTGTGCCCGATCGCTTGGAGGTCGTTCGCACGGGCAGCCAGTCCGGGATCACAGGGCGTTCCCTGTTCGTCAAACCAGCTTCGCTTCCCTGCCCCGCAACGACGACCATTCACGACGCCCACGATCCCGTGACCGATGACCTCTTCGACCTGATCGGCTTCGAGCACGATGAGCCCCCGTGTGCGAGCCGCGTCGACGACGGCTCGTGCCAGCGGATGTTTGGACTGCGATTCGAGGGCCGCCGCGATCTGGAGCAGGTCCGCCTCCGAGACATCCGGCGCGGTGAGTACGCTCGCCAGCGCGGGGCGACCGATGGTCAAAGTGCCGGTCTTGTCGAAGGCCATCGCGCGCAGGACCGCCGTGCGTTCGAGATGGCTCCCCCCTTTGAACAGCACCCCACCGCGCGCGGCGCTCGCGATGGCCGACAGGATCGCGGCCGGGATCGAGATCACGACCGCACACGGCGATGCCACGACCAATGCGGTCATCGCACGATAGAACGCGTCCACAAACGAATCGCCGAGGAGATAGCGACAGACCAGAAACACCGCCGCCGTTCCCGCCAACACGATCACCGTGTAACTCTGACCGAACCAGTCGGTGAATTGCTCGGAGTCCGCCTTCACCGATTGAGCCTGCTCGACCAACTGCACCATCCGCGCGAGCGTGGTCTCGGCACCGACCCGTGTCACTTCGACTCGGATCGAACCCTGCATGTTCAGCGTTCCGGCCAACACCGGATCGCCGACCGTCTTCTCAATCGGAATCGACTCGCCCGTCATGGGCGACTGATTGACGACCGTGCGTCCCTCTTCAACAACCCCATCCGCCGCGATTCGTTCGGATGGGCGAACGATCAGGCGATCGCCGACGACGAGCTGTTCGACGCGGATCGTTTGCTCACGCCCCTCGCGGATGACAACCGCTTCGTCGGGAGTCAGCTTCATCAGCGACGCGATCGCCCCGCGCGTGCGGCCCAGAATGAAGTGTTCGAGTGCGTGTGAGAACGAGAACAAGAACAGCAGCACCGCTCCTTCGGGCCAGTCGCCCAACGCGGCCGCACCGAGGGCCGCGAGGATCATCAACAGGTCGATGTTGACTCGCCCGCGAACCAGGTCGGTAAGTGCTTCCCACAGCGTGTGGCCTCCCCCCGCGATGAATGACACCAGGTACGCGATCAGCGCGGACCATGGCAACACGGGGTGAGAACTCCCGGCCGCAGAGCCACCGGCATCCGAGCCATACGCTTGCAGCACCAGCCCCGCGATCAGCCCCGCCAGACAAACGCCCGACTCGACAAACTCTCGCCATGCGGGAGCCTCGCGCTGCGCCGCAGGACCGCAACAGTGCGCGTGCTCCGACACACTCGCCGGCGTGCGTTCTTGATCGCGGTCGCAATCGTGTTGATGTTCGTCAGAACCGGACATGAGCAGTTCCGCTTTCGCGCCAGAAATCAGGCACCGCAGAATTCATTACGAGCGGAAGGTCGGGCAGCTCGCAGTCATACCGCGAACGCCGCCAATACAGAATTCAGAGGCGGTCGCTCTCGAAGTTCGGCTCACAAAGCGACACCTCACGCGGTCCGTGGTGAGACATCTGAGCGGGGCGGCGTCAGCCCCCCGGTTCTTGGGCGTCAGCCCTCTTCGGAAGAACCGAGGGGCTGACGCCCAATGGCACTTACTTTAGATTTCCGTGAGCGGCATGGCGCTAGCCGCCGGTGTATTTTCAAGTTAACAACCGACGGCTAGCGCCATGTCGCTCAGTAAAGTAAGTGCCATTGGGCTGACGCCGCCCCGCTCGGAAACCTCTCACTTTGTGCTGCGTGAGGGCTAAGTCGGACCTCAACCTCGGACACATCACGCGGCGCGACGAGCAGATGCATTGATCGACACAGCCTGCTCCTCGAAGTTCCATGTGCGGCGAACGGTGTAGTTCGTCTGGTTTTGGGCGGCGAAGTAGATGCGCGAACAGAGTTCCCCCAGCATCCCGAAGAACAGAAACTGCACCCCCATCATTAACGACATGACGGTCAGCAGCAGCAACGGATTGCCGGTCATATCGACTCCGCCCGAGACCTTCATCCACACCGTCCCGGCTCCCGACAACGCGGTGACGACAAAGCTGAGCAGTCCGATCGAACCGAACAACTTCATCGGGCTGACGACGTACTGGATGAAATACTTCACAGTCATCAGGTCGAGCAGCACGCGCGTCGTGCGCGAGATGCCGTACTTCGACGTGCCGAAGCGCCGCGCATGATGCTGCGTCACGACCTCAACACACTTGGCTCCGCGCCAATGAGCGAGGATCGGAATGAACCGATGCATCTCACCGAAGAGCTGCAATTCCTGAGCGATCTCCGTCTTGATCGCCTTCAGCGTGCAACCGAGATCGTGAACCGGGAACTTCGTGACGTAAGAGATCAGCCAGTTGGCAATCTTCGACGGCAGCTTGCGATTGATGAACGTGTCCTGCCGATTCTTGCGCCAGCCGTGAACAAGGTCATAGCCCTCGTCGAGCTTCGCCAGCATCATCGGAATGTCGGTCGGATCGTTCTGCAAATCGCCATCGAGCAGCACGATCGCCTCCATCGCGGCGGCCTGCATCCCAGCCTGCATCGCGGCCGTCTGACCGTAGTTCTTGCGGAACTCGATCACCTTCACGTGCGAGTCATTTCGCGCGAGGTCTTCCAACGCGGCGGTCGATCCATCCTTCGAGCCATCGTTGACGAGAATCAACTCGTACGGCTGGCCCAACTGCTGCATCACGTTCGTCACCGCCTCGTGCAGCAACGGGATGTTTTCGACTTCGTTATAGATCGGTACGACAATAGACACGCTCATGAATGGCTTCCCTGCGCAGAGCAAAATTTTGACCCAAGTCCTTTGGGCGGCGGGAGTGTGTCAGAAGGCCCGGAGTTCGTCCAGATAGGTTCGAGCAAACGAATGACAGGCCCCGAGACTCACCATTCTTCAATAGACAGCTCCAAGACATGCCGGAAATGGGCATCGCGTGTCACCAGCGTGAGTCCATGCTGCATGGCTGTCGCCGCGATCCAAATGTCGTTCTCAGGCAGCGGAGTTCCCTGTAATCCAAGAGCGTGTTTGATCTCACCGTAGTGTCTCGATGTCTCCTCGTCACAAACGAGAACCGAAATGCTGGCAGCAAACTCGTCGATCCGCTGAGTGTTGGCCTGCGAACGGGCTGATTTTCTTGCTCCGAATTGGAGTTCGCCCAAGACGGTGGAGGAAACAAAAACTTCCGCAGCTTGACCGAGATTTCGTCCTACCGATTCGTCAGCGGCAAAGAGTGCGATCACGACGTTCGTATCAAGCAGGTAATCACCAGTCACGATCATCGATCCTTCCACATCCTTCGCTGATGGCCTGGGAAATGTCTGCGAGGTCGTCCTTGGGGATAGCACCGGCAAATGTCAAAAGCTGTTTCCCGGAAACGCCGCGCGGACGCGCATCGACCAGTGAACGAGCAAAATCCAAAACCTGCTGTTGTCGTTCCAACGGCAGCCGATTTAGTTGTTCTCGGATCGCACTTTCAAGAACGGCATTTGTCATGGCCCAACTCCTTGTTTCTACAACTTCGCGACGGAGCGTCTGTGCCTCGCGGCCGACTTAGGGTCGGCATTTCAAAACTAGCCCGACGCGCAAGCGAGGGCTTCACCATCATCGAATGCCCAGCCCTCGCTTGCGCGTCGGGCTAGTTTTTCGAGGCACAAATAGGTTGTGAAATGCCCACTACGACGGAGAACGTACCTCAACGCGGCCGGAATTGTCATCACCGACATTCGCGTCGAGTCATTGCGCCAACGTGTCATTGCGCCGCCAACGGGGCGGAGCCAACAGGAACGAAGCGACGACCAGCAGGCCGAACACCGTGTAGAGCAACGTGAAGACCCACGGTTCGGCATCGAAGAACAACAGGTCGTGGACCAAATTCGCCACGAAGGCCCCTTGGTACGACTGCTGTCCCGCCGCATCGCGAAGCTGATGCTCCCAGACCGTCAGCGGGCACGTGATCCCGGCCCAAGCCTCACCGACGACGATCAAAATCATCGCCAAGTGCCCACCGCGCAGCCAGACGTTCCTCACCCAATCGTGTTTCCGCACGATCCCCCACCAGATCGCAGGTAACCCAAGTACCACGATCAGCACATAGGCCATGTGCAAGACCACGACACCATCCGCAGCAAGTCGATAAAGGAGTGACATGCAGAGCAGACTCGCCGCAGGCTCCATTTCTTCCTCGCGTAGTCTGAAGTGAGAGGTTTCTGGCGAGCGGGGGACGTGAGTCCACCGAGTTTGCCGGCTGTCTCGAAGACTCGGGGGACTCACATCCCCGCTCGCCAAATGTCTCACTCTCGGCCGCGCGAGATACATTCCCGAGGCTGTGCGGCCTGACATAGCTGAGACGCGCAAACTCGAAGAATCGAAGAGACGCGCCACTGTTTCAACGTCTTCGTAGAAGCAGTGGCATCGGCCAGCCAACCCTCCTCGTCACGGCTTGTCGAAGATGACAAGGGTGGCACGTCCAACGGAGTTTGACGCCTCCAGTCGAGCCACTTCGCCCGCTGATTTCTGTCACGACACAGAAACCCACTGCTGTCGGCCTGAGGCTCGCGGAAGCAGGGGATCGCGACGAGTCTTCGATCAATTCGCTCAGCGCAGGGACCGCGACTCGACGACGAGCGTGTCTGCCACGAGATCGCCAAGTCGCTGGCGGCGGTTGGTGAGCGCGATGCTCACGATGCCGGGGGGCCAACAAAACAGGTAGCTGCTGTCCACGAAGAGCACGATTTCCCGAACCATGCCGCGAGCCATCCCGCAAGGTTTGAGCGTCGTTCGCAAGACCCTCAATCCGCACAGCCATTTGCCCGGCGTGACGCCCGTGCTTCCCTGAACGAAACCGAGCAGCGCGATGATCGCCAAGACCCACGCGACGTGCGCCAAGATGAGCCACCGGACATGATCGAGCGACGGATGATCGAGTTGCAGGTTGAGGGCTTCCAGCCACGCCGGCCAGTCGATCCAAGACAGACTCACCATCTCCAGCGGAACCGATGACAATCCGACCAGGCCAAGATCGACTCCCCGCGCCAAGCCCCTGCGCCACAGCGATGCCAGTCTCACGCGTGCATGTCCGAACTCGTAGACGGGCTTCGTCGCGAACCGCATCAGCAGCGAGGCGACTGCCCCGAGAATCAGCGTCGCGATGAGGGCGTTCCGAATGATCTCCCACAACCAGCCCCGTTCGCGCTCAAAGCTCGGCTGCAGACCATCGAAGGGACCAGACGCCTGTTCTCGGTGGAACCCGTTGGGATCGAGCCGGTAGCAGTGCCAGCCACCCAATGAAGTCGCCGTCATGAGGTGCGTGCTGCCCGAACCGGGTCCGGTCACGAGTGAATACTGCTCGGTGCCGAACGCGAAGGAACAGTCAGCAAACTCGGACCATTGATCTGCGACACGACGAAACGCGCGACCCCTCGGACGCGACGCGGTGCTGTCGTCGATCACGATCACCGCCGGAGTGCCGTTTAAAATGAACGAGTACCACTTCTGACGTTACAGTGCTGCCAGCCCCGCAGGGAGCGGCTTCAAGACCACCGGCACTGGCAGATTCGTCGTGAGGACGGCCCACTCGCTGGCCTCGAAGGGAATGTTGTCGGGTTCGAGCGCCGAGACAACGGGAGTGAACACGGCTGGCACATCGACGCGCGCCTGTTCAGCGGCTGGGGAAACTGTTTTCAGTTTCACGTTGGCTCGATGCAGCAGCGTCTGACCAAAGAGAGCTAACAGGTGGATGTTCGATCCGTCACGAACGATTTGGAGAGGCTCCATTCCACGCGTCCCGGCCAACGTCTCGACCGTCGTTCCATCGACGTCCCACGTCGGTCGGAATCGCGGTATCGGCGACGAGTTGGTTTCGGTCGTGATCCAGTTGCCATTCACCAGCGAGACCTGCTTGATTCCGAACTGTCCGATCTGGAGGTAGGCGAGGTGCCCCTCGGCTAGAAACAGCCCCAACGTCACGGGGCATTTCGGTCTCAATCCTCTCTCCTCGGGCGGGACCACCGATCTTGCGGACTTCGTGCTGGAATACGATCCACAGAGCATCGCCGTCCGGCAGAATCTGAGGTCGGGAATTGCGAGGCAGTTCGATCGCCGCGTCAATCCGTGCCCGCCTGTCCTGGGTCGGAGAAAACGACTTGCAGTCAAATCGGCGCGTTTCGAGTTGCTCACGGCCGTCGTGCGTCTGCTGCTCGATGAAGTGCATTCGCTCGGGGCTGGACACGGCAAGAAGCGCGGCAGCGGCGTGATGTTCAGTGGCAAACAGGCCCGCAATGTCGATCGGAACCCGGCCCATCACAAACCAGTTCCGATGAAAGTTCACCAGGAAATTGATTTGGAATACCGAGCCGAACAGTGCCGCCACAAACAGGGCGGCGATGAACCGACCGCTTCGTTTCTCAAACGACTGCGGATCGGTGTCGGGGAGACTCATACTCATCCTCGCTTTTCCGGACTATCCGATTTTGGGGGGGATCACAGATTGGAGCAAAACAGATGTCTGTCCGAGTCTTCATCCTGAAGGGATGAAAACCGACGACGGCAACATCCGTGTTGAACCGACAATCCCCCAAAAACTCAGATGAACCCGAACTCACAACGCGAGCGGTGTGAGGTTTCACTCAGCCTCGCTCCTTCTTCAGCTCCGACTTCCATTCTTCGTGCCATTGTTGGATCTGTCGGCCAGCGTCTTTGGGAGGGTGATCAACGCTGTGCCAGGCGAGGTAGGCGTCCCCCTCGGCGGAGATCATGACTAGGCCGGTGAGAGCCTTGGCTCGCTGGAGTGCGGCGAGGGCTTGAGTTGGAGTTTGAGCGATCGGGCTACCGACGTTCAGCGACGTGTTGACGCTGACTTCGACTCCGACTCGACGACCGAGGGCGAGGAGATAGGCGTGAGTGAACGGGTCATGTTCCGGACGCACGATCTGGATGCGAGCCGTTCCGTCGTGATGAATGACAGCGGGAATTTTGGCCTTCGCTTCAGGGCGGGCGAGGACCGTGAGGACCATGTAGTTGTAGGCGTTGTAGTTGTCGTCCACCGCACCGGGGGCGAGGACGAAATACTGTTCGGCAGCGGCCCGCGTCATCATCGGAGCGAGCGGCCGGATTGGCTCGCGGTTCTTCACGCGGAGATTGATGTTCTCCAGTGAGTTCGGGTTGCAAGGGTTCGCGATGATCGAGCGATGCCCCAACGCGCGCGGCCCCGTTTCCGCCGCTCCTTGGAAGATGCCGAGGACTCCATCGCGAGACAGCACAAACGCGACGAAGTCGGCCACGTCGAGCAACGTTTGTGAGTTGGACGTGTCTCCCAGCGGCAGGAATCCGATCTCGGGTTCGGCGGCGAAGGCCGCCGTGATCTCGGCCCGCGTGGGTGCCAGACCGCAGTGGAAGGCATGTTGCATCGGCGCGCCGGGCTTCGCTCCCGCTTGGAGGGCGAAGTTGTACGCGGCTCCCAGCCCAACACCGGCGTCGCTGGGGATCGGCGGAATCCAGATGTGCAGGCAGGTGTCCTTGCCGAGGTTCCGGCGGTACCACGCATTGTCGAACCGCGCGACCAACTGCATGTTGGCGAGACCATTGAGCGCCGTGCCACCCGTCATGACGAGTCGGTCGCTGCCAGTCGATCGAATCAGGTAATCGACGATGTGGAAGAGTGCGTCTTCAAACACTAATTGCGTCGCGGCGGCGAGATCGACTCGCTCGCGCGTGATGGCCGAGTGCTGCACGTCCTCAACCTTGAGGACCGCATCGGGGTTCCACATTCGCTCGGGCGGGATCGGGTCACCGAGCAAGTCGCGGGTCGCCTTGTTGTACGGCCGCAGTTCACCGGCGTTCTGCCAGTTGACCAACGCACGATTGATCTGCACTTGGCCTTTATCGCCGAAGTGGAGCATCTGACGCAGTCGCCGATAGAACGGGTTGGTCAGCCGATCATGATCGCCCCACGCGACGGCTCCCATGTAACGCCCTTCACTGCTGAGCGTCGTCCAGCCTCCCTGCGTCGAACTGATGATCGAATAGAAGGCTCCCAGCGAATCAACAATGCTGTGATTCTTGCTCAGCACACGCAGTTGCCCCTGTTCGGCGACATACAACGAGATCGCCCCTTCGTCACCGAAGCCGTCGAGCACCGTGACCATGACCGGCTCGTCGCACTGCCCGAACGGCGATGCGGCAAAGCCAACCGCCGCATGATTGTCGTGATGCGGCAATGTGATCAGCGGCACTCGGCCCGGCAGCCCGAGGTCTTTCGCCAAGCGTGCTTGCCCACCACGAACTTGGACTCCGATCTTTAAGAACGGGATTTTGGGACAGGCTGCGGGGTGCGCGAGTTGCAGGCTGAATGGAAAGTGCCCGAAGACTTCTTTCATCGAGAACGGGCCAAGCTCGGGATAATCCCACCCGGCGACGAACGCATGGATGTCGCTCGGCGTCAGTCCTCGTTCTTCCAGCCGCCGCTTGAGCAGCGCGACACAATGCTCGGGATAGCCATCGAAATGCTTGACCCCGGTGAAGCGTTCTTCTTCATCATTGGCCAGCAGCCGAATGCCGTTCGCGGCGGAAGCCTCGATCAACCCGATGCCGCAGTTGTGCCCCGACGTGACCATGCCGACCACGTAGACGGTCTCACCGCGAGCCAACTTGTCACGCATCGACTCGCGCCGCTCATTGGCATACGAACTCGCGCTGCGATGCACGCCGCACAACCAATAGGGGAACAGGTAGAACGGCCGGGAAATCTGATGCGCCAACCAACCCAGCCACGGAGTCGAAGGGCCAACGCGGCCAAAGATTTCGGAAATCGTGTCACCTCAATGGAATCAAAGTCGCCAGCGAAAGCACGAAGCCGCTCGCGAACAGTTCGCGAGAGGCTTCTCACACACTCGTAACGCGAGCGGTGACGGATCATGTCATAGCTCACCCCGTTCGCCAAGCAGGGCATGTGGAACCTCAGGGCCAACGCCTGATTCAAATTCGGGAGCCACAGTCGGCCATGTGGTTCCCAACCTCGTGGATTCAACAAGGCGAAGGGCTTGGACCGGCACCAGTTCATGTAGCCGACTGGGATCCACGGGATCACTTCCAATTGCGATCCAGAGTCCGGTAGTTGATCGCTTCGCTGAGATGTGCCGCAGTGATCTGGTCGCTCTGTTCGAGGTCCGCGATCGTGCGGCCGATGCGCAGGATTTTGTCGTGAGCACGGGCGCTAAGGCCCATCTCTTCCATCGCCGACTTCAACAACGATTCGGCGTCGGGTTCGAGTTTGCAGAACTTACGAATCTGCGACGGCGTCATGCGGCCATTCAAACGGAACGACCCCTTGCCGAAGCGGCGTTGTTGGATGACGCGCGCAGCGACGACACTGGCCTTCATCATCTCGCTCGTCGTGCCGACAGTCTGGTCGGACAGCTCGCGGAACGGGACGGGCGGGACTTCGATGTGGATGTCGAGTCGATCCAAGAGCGGCCCGCTGATGCGCGACGTGTAGCGTTCGATCTGCATCGGGTTGCAATGGCACTGGCGGCGCGGGTCGCCTCGATAACCGCACGGGCACGGGTTCATCGCGGCCACCAGCATGAAGTTGGCCGGAAACGTGAGGCTCCCCATCGCGCGACTGATCGTGACCTGCCCTTCCTCCAACGGCTGACGAAGGACTTCGAGCGTGCTGCGGTTGAACTCGGGCAACTCGTCGAGAAACAAAACGCCGTTGTGCGACAGACTGATCTCGCCGGGGGTCGGCATGCTGCCGCCGCCGACCAGTCCCGCTTGACTGATCGTGTGATGCGGCGAGCGAAACGGGCGCTGCAGCAATAGCGGTTGACCGGGATCAAGTCGCCCGACCGCACTGTAGATCCGCGTCGTCTGCACGCTCTCCTCGGGATCCAATTCCGGCATAATCGTCGCCATGCGTTGGGCAAGCAAAGTCTTACCGGTGCCGGGCGAGCCGATCATCAGCAGGTGGTGCGCACCTGCCGCCGCAACCGTCACCGCGCGCTTGGCCATCTCTTGGCCTTTAACGTCCGAGTAGTCGATGAGGTACTGACCGAATTCGGCCACCGCCTCGGACCAACTAAAGGCTTGAGGCGGAATCTCCAACTGCCCGCTGAAGAATCCCACGGCCTCGGTCAGCGAGCCGACCGGGATCACGTCCACGCCCTCAACGACTGCTGCCTCACGTGCATTGGCCGCTGGCACCACGACACCCTTCAGCCCGCGCTCCTTCGCGGAGATCGCCATCGACAGCGTCCCCTTCGACGGACGCACGGAACCGTCCAGCGCGAGTTCTCCCACCGCCGCGAACTGGTCGAGCAATTCCGACTGCAACTGGCTACTCGCCACAAGCAATCCGAGCGCGATCGGCAGATCAAACGACGCGGCATCTTTCGGGAGATCGGCTGGCGACAGGTTGATGACGATGCGGTCCATCGGTCGCACGTAACCGCTGTTGACGAGTGCCCGCTCAACACGGTGAGTACTCTCACGTACGGCCGCCTCCGCCAGCCCCACCAGAATCGTTTTGGGCAACGCTCCCGGTGAAATATCGACCTCCACATCGACCGGCAGCGCATCAATCCCAAGCAGGGAATAGGTCGATAATTTAGCAAGCATGGTGGACGAACGCCGCAAGAGTGAGGGGCCGAGCGCCGGAAATGGCGTCTCTCGCATCAGAGTGTTCATTCTGGAAGAGGCTTCGCGCGTTCGCAAGCGCGACAAGGGTTCTGACGGAGTCCTCGCCGTGTTGATTTTGCGGTCTCGGGGGCCACGGTCACGGAGCTTCGACGTGACCGTGCGAGGACGTGAAGACCGATTCACAATCTCACGGCCACGTCGAAGCTCCGTGACCGTGGCCCCCCAGTTTGAAAAAGCGATTGCCTCAGGATTCTGACGGAGTCCACGCCCGTCATGGCAGCTCTTCTGCGCGACCTATAGAATCCGCCCGCGTCAGGTCCAGAGACAAGGAGAAGGGGAAACGGACTGGCACTCTCCTTGCCTCCCCCTCTCCCTGTCTCCTCGTCCTCCATCTCACCCTTCCCAAGCCCCACTCCCCATGTCGCGCGATTCCATCTTCGAAGCCAGCGTCGGTTACTTCCTCACGCCCATCCGGCCGTTCTTGGAAGACGACACCGTTTCTGAAATCATGATCAACGGCTTCAACGAGATTTACATCGAACGGCGCGGACGGCTCGAACGGACCACCGCTTCGTTTCCCAGTCCCGATGCGCTCCTCTCGGCCGTTCACAACGTGGCTCAATTCGTGAACCGTGAGATCGACGCTGACCGACCGATTATGGATGCCCGCCTGCCAAACGGCTCGCGCGTCCATGTGGTTCTGCCGCCGAGTGCTCGGCGCGGGGTCTATTTCACGATCCGCAAATTCAATCGCGACATCTTCGGTATGGACGACCTGATCCATCTCGGCAGCATGTCGGCTTCGGCGAAAGAGTTCCTCGAAATCTGCGTTCGTCTGAAGAAGAACATCATCGTGGCGGGAGGGACCGGGACCGGTAAGACTTCGCTGCTCAACGCGGTCTCCACCGCGATCCCTTCCGACGAGCGGATCGTCGTGATTGAAGACAGTTCGGAATTGCGACTCGCTCAGCCCCACACGCTCTACATGGAAGTTCAGACTCCCGACGCGAACGGACGCGGCGGGGTGTCGATTCGCGATCTATTCAAAGCGTCGCTGCGAATGCGGCCCGATCGCATCATCGTCGGCGAAGTCCGCAGCGGTGAGGCCCTCGACATGATTCAGTCGATGATCAGCGGCCACGCGGGCAGTCTGACGACGGTCCACGCGACGACCCCGCGCGACGCCCTGATCCGCCTCGAAACGCTGTCACTGATGAGCGAAGTCGAACTGCCCGTCTACGTCGCGCGAGCACAGGTCGCGTCGGCGATCAATCTCGTCGTGCAGTTGGCTCGCTACTCGGAAGACGGCTCGCGCAAGATTTCTCGCATCGCGGAAGCCTATGGCTTGGACAAGGACAACAACTATCAGTTCCGCGATTTGTTCGTCTCGAAAATCAAAGGCCGCACGCCACAAGGCCGCCTGATCGCGGACCTCGCACCGGTCGGAGTCGTCCCGACGTTCGCCAACGAACTCGCCGATTACGGACTGACCGGCATGATCAAGGAAACGAAGGGCCTGTGGGGGTGAGAAGCTGCTTGCTAATCGCTATTAGCAAGCAGGCTACCGAGACCTTCAACGAATCGAGTTATTTCCCTGCAACCTGTTCCTCGTCTTCAGCTAACCGCGATTAGCTAACCGCTTTCTCATTTAGGACTCGCCATGAAAGGCCCCGGCTACAAGACTTCGCTCGACGTGAGGCGGACATGGAAATGTCCCTCCTGCGGAATCGAGCGCAAATTACTCGGCGACGTGACGACCATGACCTGCAACTGTCGCGATGGCGGCGTCTTCATGGCGATCATCACCGAACGAATCGTCGCTCCGCGCCCGTTCCAACCGCTCAACGAAGCCGATGTCCATTCGGCCGAGTTCGGGATCGAAGACATGCCGGTGCTGTTGCCGCATCCTTCGACGATCCCCGCCCCGCGCACTCCCGCTCGCAGGTCTTACGGTGAGCCGGCGAAGGCCGAGGAGCCGCGACCATCATCGGTTGATGCTCCCGCCACGAACGACAACCCTCAGGCCGCTGCCGCTGCCGCTGCCGCGCCGCGCCCAGCCTCGGCACCACCTCGTCCAAGGGAATCAAAAGAACCGAACGCCCCTCCAGACACGACTCGACCAGCGCCCCCCTCAATGGCCGCACCGCCTGCGATCGCAACGGTCCCCGCTGCAATCAAACCGGCCTCGCCACCGACCACGCCCGCCACGGAACCCGACGACGATTGGGGCGAAGGAATCCTGTGAGGTCAGTACCTCTCATTCAGACCTCGCGCGGTCCTTGGTGAGCCGCTCTGAGCGGGGCGGCGTCAGCCCAATGGCACTCACTTTGAGCGGCACGGCGCTAGCCGCCGGTAAACGGAGTTGTGTTTTCAAGTAAAGAACCGGCGGCTAGCGCCGTGCCGCTCACGGAGTGAATGACAAAGTGAGTGCCATTGGGCGTCAGCCCCCTGATTATTTGAAAACGGGCTTACGCCCAAGAATCAGGGGGCTGACGCCGCCCCGCTCAGAAACCTCTCACGCTCCACCGCGCGAAGTATCCGTGACGATCAAGCCCCCGCAGCTTGGCGGCAGGCGGCTCGCCAAGGTCTCATGGGATTCCAACCGGCCTGCGTTCACGGCGTATTCACGCGAGACGCAGCTGTCGCGGCCAGTTCTTGGCGACGGCGTTTGAAGCGAGGATCGAGTTCCTCTTCCTTCTGTTCGCGCTTCAACTCTTCGGCGGTCATCAGCAGGCTCTGTTCGTGCCGCCAGAATTGGAAGCCGTAGTCGAGCAGTGCCAGCGCGAATAACGTCAGCGCCAGCAGTAGCCCGAGTTCACCGAGGCAGCGTGCTGCGAGACTCAACATCTCAGAAGGTTCTGCTTGAGCGAAGGCTCCCAACGCCGGAAGCCGCACGCGCACGAAGGCGACTAACACGCTGAGTAATGCCACGAGCTTGATGAGTCCCGCAGCCAACGCGACCCCTGTTTTCAGACTCATCCAGCGCCCGAGTCCCTGGGTGGGATCGAGTCGGTCGAACTTCGGCAATACGACCGAGGGCGTCCACAGAAAGCCCGTTTGAATCAGGCTCCCCAGCGCGGCCGCAATGGCCGCGATCAGCAGCAGCGGCCCAACGGCCACAGCCAAGCTCATCACCAGCACCGTCAGCGTACGTGCGACTGACTCGGGCGTGAGCGGCAAAGAAGAAGTCGTCGAAAGGGCACCGCGCACCGTCCCGGCCAGATGCTGCGCGACACCGGGTCCGAGCCACCACAGCGCGGCCATCGTCGCCAGCAACAGGAACGCCGCGACGAGGTCCGCGCTCCGAGCCACCTCGCCCCGCGCTCGTGCTTCCCGACGACGACGGTCGGTCGGCGGATGCGTGCGATCACCCAAGTCACTCATGGCGTCACGCCTCCCGCCAGCAGCCCTTCGCGGGAGAGTTGCAACGATTCGAGCACGCTCGTCGCCACGGCCTCAGCAACGCCCGGCAATGTCGCGGCAAGAATCAACAGCGCTGCCGCCATGCGCACTGCGGTCAGCGCTGGCAAAAGTGACCAGCGGGAAGAACGGCTGACGAACCCGAGCGTCATGTCGATCAGAGACATTGCCACCACGAGCGGCATCGCCACACGCAACCCCAACACCAGCGATTGCCGCAGCAACGCGCCCAGCAAATCGAACAACGACGGCCAGTGACTCGCCTCCGCCACAGGCAGCGCGTGAAACGATTCGAGGATCGTGCGGGCGAACAACAGATGCCCGCCAACAGGCTCCATCAACAGAATCGAGGCGATGCCCAACAACAGCAGCATCTCGGCGGAGACCGATCCTTCGGACAGATACTCGGGATTGAGAACACTGCCCATCCCCAGCCCGCTGTGCCGATCCAGCCACTCGCCCCCGAGCTTCAACCCTGACAACACGATCGCCAGGCCGAGTCCCAGCACGGCACCGAGTCCCAATTCACACAACAGGGCCGCGACGAAATCAACGGGCGTCGTGATCGCGTCCCGCACCGCGCGGCCAGCTTGAGTCACCGACCGCGCCGCCGCTTCGCCCTCATGCCCGACGAGCTGCACTTGGGAAACAGTCTCCCGTGCGAGCGGCAACGTCGGCACCACGACCAGCGTCAGCAGCACGATCAAGCCGACTCGCACCTGCCACGTCAGCAGCGTCCGCCCGAGAAACAGCCCCACGCCCAACAGTCCCGCCAATCGAGCGACCACCAACAGTGACAGCCCCGCGCGGGCCAACCCATCGTCAAGCGCGAACTGTATCAACAGCCGCCCCCACGGATCGCGAATGAGTTGATGGAAGAAGTCGTGCATCAGAACGTGTCCGGGATGCGGCGAATCAGGTCGATCGAGTACTCAGTCAACAGGCCCAGCCCCCACGGCAGCAGCAGCAGCACCACGCACGTCAACCCGGCCAACTTCGGAGCAAACGTCAGCGACGGATCCTGCAACTGTGTCATCGCCTGGACGAGACCGATCACCAGCCCCAAGGCCAGCGCGACCAACAACGGCGGCCCGCACAACGTCAACGCGAGCAGCGTGGCGGAGCGACAGAGTTCGATGGCGGTGTCTGTGGTCATGAAGGAGAAGCCGATTGAAGGTGAGTTGCGAAACCAGTGTTCGCCTCGTTTAACCACACGCGGCGCAAAGTGAGATGTTTCCGAGCGGGGCGGCGTAAGCCCCCCGGTTCTCCCGAAGAGGGCTTACGCCCAAGAACCGGGGGGCTTACGCCGCCCCGCTCAGATGTCTCATCGTTGCCCACGCGGTTAAACAACGCGCACGCTCTCCAGCAGCATCCCGACGGTCAGGAACCAGCCGTCGATCAAGACGAACAGCAGCAGCTTGAACGGCAGTGAGATCAGCGACGGTGGCAGCATCGTCAGGCCGAGGCTGGTCAGGATCGAAGCGACCACGAGATCGATCACGAGGAACGGCAAAAAGATTTGGAAGCCGATTAGAAACGCGACCTTCAGCTCACTGAGTAAGTACGCCGGAGAGAGGACCGTCAGTGGCACGTCGTCGTAGCTCAGCGGTTCGCGCCAACGCGAGGCGGCAAGCGTGTTCTCGGCCGGTCGTTGGAAATCGAGCAGCATCCACACGGCATCGGCATTCCCCGCCCGGTCGATTTGTTGCGACATGAACTGCCTCAACGGAGCCGCCGTGCGCTGGAACGCAGTCACGTCGTCGAGAGCCGCCTCACCCGCAGCCGGTTGCGAGTACGGGCGAATCCCCTCGTCGTAACAACGCTGCCAAACGGGAGCCATCACGAGGAACGTCAGAAACAAACTGAGCGCCGTGAGAACTTGATTCGGCGGAGCCTGTTGCGAACCAATGGCCTGTCGCAGCAGCATGAGCACAACGGAAAACCGCACGAAGCAGGTCGTCATCAACAGGATCGACGGGACCAACCCGAGGACCGTCATCAGCACCAGCATCTTCAGCGATGCGCCGATCCCCGAGGGTGAGACGATGGCCGTCGGATCGAACACATTCGGGAGTGGTGCGGGTGCGGCGGCAGGGGACTCGAACGCGGCCGGTTGAACGATTCCAGGCTGAACAGCACCACCGCGTGGGCGAGCGGCATTCGGACGAGTTTCCAACCGCTCCTGGCCGACGGCGTGAGTGCCACCGAACAGCGTCACAGCGCCGCAGAGAATCACTGCCAGACAACTTCGAATGGGGGCGCAGCTCTCATTCATGGTGAGCCTCCCCACCACGACCGAACGTCGCGAGCCGAGGCTCTGGCGGGCGGGCAACGCTCGGATGAGCAGCGGTCTCGCGTGGTAAAGGTGTTCGCGCAGAGAACGAGGAACGACGAACATCACGCTCGCTCAAACAGGTCTCCGTCAACCGTTCCACTTCGATCGGATCGGTGATCTCGGAGAGAGTCCGCACGCCATCAGCTGAGACTCCGAGGACCAGTACTCGGCCTCCGCAGCGGACCAGATGGACGGCGACCTTCGGCTCGATCTGGCGTCGGCCGAGCAGTTCGAGAGCCTCAATCGGCAGGCCGCGCGGCGCACCGACATACGGCTTGAGCCACCGACCAACGAGTGTCAACACGCCGACAATACTTCCCAGCGCGATGACGGTCGTCCAAATGCTCGCGCTGCTCGAGGTGGAACGGGGCCGCCCTTCGGTCACGCCCTCGCGACCATTCGCGCGCGGAGGCAATGGCAGTCCAACCGCTAGCTCGCGCGAGCGGCTTCGTTCCACTTCCTCTGCCGCACACGCTGGTGAAACGCCCAGCAGGCTCAGCCAGCAAACGACCGCGCACGAAATCAGCCCACACCACAGCACGGTGCGTGACGCTGGCGACATCCTGTCCGCGTGACGATTCATGAATTCCGATCCGGCTCGTCCCTGAACGATCGGCAAAATCTGCCGCCGATCAGTGCGGTGAAATAGCCGGACCATGGGATTCGGGCAAGATCAGCTTGGCGGCGATTGTTCTCTCCCTTGCGAACCGCAGCCGTCGCGACTGCAGGCAAAGCCAGGCTCAAGCGCAAGCCATCGGTTCGCGTGATTCTGCGGTGCTGTCCTCCGTGTGACTCGCAGCCAGTTCGAGAATTTCGGCTTCGCGGTCCGCAACGGTTTGCTCAATCGTGGCGAGCAACGATCGTGGTTGAAACGGCTTCGTGATGTAGTCGTTTACGCCTGCCTCCAAGCAAAGCTCGCGATCGCAATCCGACACGTTGGCCGTGAGCGCGATGATCGGGATGCGCCGGAGGGTGCCGGCCTCGCGCCGGCGGATCTCTTGGGTGGCTTCAAGGCCGCCGAGAACCGGCATCTGGATGTCCATCAGCACGATGTCGAACGTCTCACGCGCGACCGCATCGACGGCGGCCTGTCCGTCTTCCACCAGCGTGACCCGGTGCCCGCGCCTTTCGAGGATGCGCTGCACGATCAACTGGTTGACTTTGTAGTCCTCGGCGACCAAGACTCGCAGCGGACGAATCAACGCGGGCATCTCCGACATGGCATTGGCCAGCACGGGGGCGACAACCGACTTGGCCCGGCGACAGGAGAACGTGAAGTGGAAGTGGCTACCCTCGCCGACTTCACTCTGCACCCACACCGCCCCCCCCATCAACTCGACGAGCTTCGACACGATGGCCAGCCCGAGACCGGTACCGCCGTACTTGCGAGTCGTCGAGCCATCGAGCTGCTCAAATGGCGTGAAGATCATTTGCAGCTTGTCGGCGGGAATACCGACTCCCGAGTCGGTCACCGAGACCTGCAATTCGAGCGTGTCCGCGCTCTCGTTCCGCAGTTCGACGCCGATGTCCACGCGACCTCGATCCGTGAACTTGATCGCGTTGCCCACGAGATTGATGAGGACCTGCTGAATTCGTCCCGCGTCGGCTTGGAGATAATCGGTGACATTCGCAGCGACAGTCCACTCCAGCGACACCCCCTTGCGTTCGGCCAAGAAGCGGAGCGGTTCGAGTGTTTTGGCCAGTGACTCTCGGAGTGAGAACTCGACCGGACGGAGTTCAAGTTTGCCCGCTTCGATCTTCGAGAAATCGAGTACGTCGTTGACGAGCATCAGCAGCGAATCGGCCGACTGCTGGATGAGCGTCAGATGGTGGGCGACCTCAGGGCCGGTATCCAATTCCAACGCGAGCTGACTCATCCCGATGATGCCATTCATCGGCGTGCGGATCTCGTGGCTGATGTTCGCCAGGAATTGCCCCTTCGCCCGGTTGGCGTTCTCCGCGCGCTCCCTTGCCGCGTGCAAGTCTTCGGCTTGAGTACCGATCCGCAAGTAAGCTTCGGTCAGTTTGGCGTTCTGGTCGAGCAGCGATTGTGCGGCCCGTTTCTGCTCCGTGATGTCATGCCACACCCCCAACAAAATCGAATGACCGTTCAAGGTCACCGGATTCAGCGTCACCTCGACCGGAAAATCTTCCCCATCCATCCGTCGATGCAGCCACTCGAACCGGTGAAAGCCCTGCTCACGAGCGACGCGATCCATCTCCACGCACTTCTCCAGCGACCGCCGTCCATCGGGTTGGAACTCCGGTGACAGCACGGCCGGGTGCAATGACAACAATTGCTGTTTGTTGGAACAGCGGAGCATGTCGATTGCCGCATTGTTGCAGTCGATGATGCCCGTTTCATCGAACAACAGATGGGCATCCGTCGAGCATTCAAATAGCACACGGAACTTTTCTTCGGCCCGCTTGCGCTCCGTCAGGTCATGCGCGATGCCGATCACTTCGGAGTCCTCGCCGCTCGTGATGCTCGACCGGCTCAGTTTCCACAGCAAAGCCACGGCTCCCCGGTCGGGCGTGCAAACGCTCATCTCAAATTTGGACACGCCCCCTTCATCTCTCGCCTGCTGAAAGAGTTGGCCAAACTCAGCGCAGGCGATTTCATCGGGGAACAGCCGGTGGAAGTCGCGGTTGATCAGCTCGGCGCGGTCGATCCCCAGCACTCGCTCGGCCTCGTGATTGATGTCTTTGATCGTGCCGTCGGAGGCGAACCGAACGATGACCGATCCGGCCATCTGAATCACGGCCGACAGTTTCTGGCGGCTGTCGGTCAACTCAAGTTCAGACTGCCGCCGTGCCGTGATGTCCAGAATCTGTTTCACAAAGTAGAGCGGCTGGCCGTCGCGAGCACACACCAGCGAAACGTGCGTGTGTGCCCAAACGATCGATCCGTTCGGCTTCAGATACCGCTTCTCCATTTGTGCCGTCGAGACCTCGCCGCTCAGCATCCGACGCAGCAGTGCCACGCTGTCGTTCAGGTCGTCCGGGTGGGTGACATCTGCAAATACCATCTGCTCCAGCTCGGCAGCAGAGCGGTCCCAGATCTGGCAGACCGCCGCGTTGACTTGAAGGAAGCGACCCTTTGTCGAACAAACCACCATTCCTGTCGCCGCATGTTCAAAGGCCAACCGATTGTGCGACTCACTGACGCGCAGCGCATCGGTCACGGTGGCCCGCTCGACGATCTCCTGTTCCAGCCGACGATTGACGGCTTGCAACTGACGTGACTGTTCCTGCGCCGCGCGCCAGAAGTAAACCAACCCCGCCAGAAACAGCGAAACCGCGACGCACGACAACCCCGCCAACAGTGGCATCCAAGTGAGTGACTTGGCGATGCGCTCGGGTTTCGGCGTGACCGACAATTCCCACGCAGGCCCCGGCAGAGTCACTCTCGATGTTTGCTCCCACTGATTCCAGACTTCGGGTGAAACCGACTCGCTCTCAAACTCGCTGACACCTTCAGACTTCACACGCAATGCGAACCCGTCGGGCAAGTCGGTCAACCCGATCTCGCACAACGCACCCACACGCAAGGCCGCACTCACGGTGCCTCGATCTCCTTCGAAACCCGTGACCGGACTGATGGCCACGACGCCGCGACCGCCCTGACGCAGATCAAACACACGACTTGTCCGAGTGGTCGCCCGCCGTACGGACTCGTCCCGAGCCTGCTTCTGCACGGAATCGTCCCAAGGAGCCGTACCCTTCAGTTCCGTGTTGCGATCGACCGGGATATCGACCTGTGTCTTACCCGTCACATTCGCCCAACTGATCTCGCAGATGTCGGGAAAGTCCCGCACATAATCTAGGGCGTCAGCCTCAAACTTCGCCCGATACATCTGACGGTCACGAGCATGACGTGCCACCAACCGATCTAACGCCTGAACCCGCGATTGAACATGCGAGGAAAGTTGGCCCGCTGCAGCACGGGCCGTGGCGCGAGCCAACTGGCGGATCGCTTCGATCTCGGCCCGCGACAGCGTGAAGTGACTCCAAACTCCCGCGACCAGCCCGAGCAGCAACAACAGCACCGGTCGCGCCCAGTGGGCGAGGCGAGACGGCTCTTCAGGATCAGAAGTGGTCGCCATTGCTGGTGCCTGCGGATCTACGCCCTGCTCATGGCAGTCGAAATCAGCGAACGAACCAGCCCGGCGGGAATCACTTCCCGAATCGGCGGCGTTCTGCTGCGGTGCGGTGCGGTTCATAACGATTGTGGTCTTCGAGACGACGGCCCGCACCCACATAGGGAGCCGCACAGAGACGCCTCGCCAAACAATCGAACCTAGCCCAGACGACTTGCATCGCGAGCCGTCTCCGCCCAACCCATTTGGAGAACACTGACCACGATGCCGGTCGTGACGATGGATTCATGGCCACGACTGCGCAGTCCCACAGCAGATCAGTAGCCCGTCTGCTCGCTCGCACCTTGCTGTTGCTCAGCCTTGTAGCGTTCCATCGCCCGAATCTGGTTGGACAGTTTCTGCTCCGGACCCGTCGGGAAATACTGCACGTCGTCGTCGAGGTAGTACGCCGAGGGAAGCGTCTGCCCGCCAACCGTCGTCTGAAAACAACCGGTCGAAACGGCCGATAGCGACAAGCAACCGAACATCGCCACTCCACGCCAACCACGACTCACGTTCCGCGTCATGTCAGATTCCTTTCGAGGAATTCGGCGAATACTCCGTTCGACCGATCTCCCGACAACCCACTTCCTGCCCGCCTCACCTTCGATCCTCATCGAGATCAAATGCTGAGACCGCCTTGGCAACGTGCCTCGTGCCATCCACAGGAAAGGATCGGCAGTCACAACCCGAATCTTTGGCCGAATCGCTACAGACTCGCAAATTTCTCCGTCTTGATCGCCTCCAACACCAACCCGCAGCGTGAGCGAGGTCGAGAGTTGATCGAACGCGAAACGAGTTGCCTGAACCACACCCACCCCACAAAAAAACTCGGTCGGAGCGAACTCCGCCGAGGCCATGATTCAACATCATTTTCATCAACGCGAGACACTTCACTCGCTCTTCTTCGCCGCAGCCTCTTCCGCTGGTTGAGGCCGGATCGACTCGAAGTATTTGCGGATCGTCTGGCGGTGGCCGAGCGGGATGCTCTCACTCTCCAGCACGGCATCGCTCATCATCTTGTACTTTTGATAGACCTCTTGGTAGCCGCGCTGCGCTTCCTGACGGCCTTCCGACGAGGAACTCGTTTCAAACTCGGACTCACCCTCACCTGCTTGGCCGGTCACTTGTTCCTTGTTCACGTTGGCAGCGAGGTTCGTCGCATCACCATCAATGTTGCCACTCTCGCCCATGCCCCAAGATTGAGATGGCGAGTTGGCCTTAGTCTTCTTCTTGTTCTTCGCGGTGCTGTTCTTCTGGCAGTTCCCTTTGCACTCAGAGGCTATCCGGAAAGAAACGGCTTGTTTTCAGGGTGCCACGGTCACGGCTTTGCGTGGCCGTGCTTTGATCGTAGCGAAAACACGGCCACGCAAAGCCGTGACCGTGGCACCCAACTCATGACCTGCTCGCTGCTAATGGCGAAGCGGCTTCTCGGACAGCCTCTCACACAACGACGCCAATTCGGCGTTGAGCAAGTCATTGATCTTCTTCTTGCGAGCCTGCTCTTTCGCCTTCTCACCCAGTTGCTTCGCGGCCCCCGTCACTTTTTGAGCAACCTCGTCTTCGACCCCTTCGGCCATCTCGTTGGCCGCATCGCTGATCGAACCGTCCCCCGCATCGCCCTTCGCACGCTTGGCCGCCTTTTTCAACTTCTCGGCCGTGTTGCGAGCTTCATTCCGTTCGAGTTCGATGTCACCCAGATCGGCCAACTCCTTCATCGCCTTGTCGTACTTCCCCTCGGCCAGCGCTTGCCCCGCTCCTTCAAGAGCCTTCGCGGAAGCCATCGCCTCGCCGATCTCCTGCAACTGTTGGTCAACCTGTTCCAGACGGGCCTGACTCTGCGCCGATTGAATCGCCGCCTGCATCTCGAAAATTTTCGCCAGTGCCTCTTTCACATCGACGCCCGGCTCCTTCAACTCCGCAGCCTTCTCCTTCAGTTCGCGCAGCAGCTTCTCCAGTTCGGGATCAACAGCCTTGTGAAGCTCCTCTTCGAGTTCCTTCAAGCTGTCCGCAATCTCTTCCGTTTGAGCAACAATGTTCTCATCGGGAGCAGCGGGCGACGCAGCCGCCTCGTCCTGCTTGAGCGGTACGAGCGACAAGACCACCGCCGCCGCCACGATCGCACCGGGCAACAACCGAGGAGCCTTGTACGGTGCGACCGCTTCCGGTTCGACGCGATTCAAGTGCGACATCGGATCGCCCGCTTCCGTCGCGAGGATCAGCTTTGCGATTCTGTCCGTGCTGACGGGAACGACCGTCGCCCTCGGTTGGCGCGCGGCGGCGCAACGTCGGTTCCAAGTTCATCGCCGCTGGATGTCGCGGTGTTTTGTGTTGCTCTGCTCGGCGGTCGTGCTGAGGTTGGTTGTCGGCTTGGCAACAGTGGTGGGAGTTCAATCGATGTGGTTCGACCCCGTCGTCTCGTGGGCGAGCTGGCTGGTCCCACTGGCTGCGTTGGAATTGGTCGGCCTGCTCAAAAGTCGAGCCGGTCGTTCGCGAGCGCCGCAATCGGTGAGGCCACCTGTCGCCGCAACGTAGAGCGGGCGGCTCGCCTGCTCTCTGGTTCCGACAATCAGTCGAAGAGCACAGGCGAGCCGCCCGTGCTACGTTGGTTTGATCGTTTGTTTCCTCGTCCCCATGCTCCGCGTGGAAACGAGTAGTCCTTACTTACGGAGAGTGACATGGCAGTTGTGTTTCGCGGGGCAGTTTCGGTGATGACCGTGGTTGCGGGATTGTGGAGTAGCTCGTCGTTCGCTGCGGAGCGGACGCATGAGATCACGATTGATGACTACTTCACGCAGGCGTCGATCACCGAGTGTGCGATGTCGCCTGATGGGAAGCGGGTGGCGTACACCGAGACTCGATGGAGGGGACCGAAGGAGTCCGCCAGCAGCGACGTGTGGGTGGTCGATTGTCAGACGAAGGCCATCGAGCGGTTGACGTTTGATCCGTCGTCCGATGCCGGGCCGCGCTGGTCTCCGGATGGACAGTCGCTCTACTTCACCAGCAGCCCGAAACGCGAAGGCGAAAAGGCTCCGCCCTACGATGGCCAGAAGCAGGTCTGGCGCATTCATCTGGCCAGCTCGCGGCTCGAACCGGTGACGCGCGTGGAAGGTGGCATCGATGCATTCCGACTCTCGACCAACGGAAAGACGCTGTACTACACGAGCTCGAAAGAACACACGATTGATGAGTGGAAGGACCTGCGTAAGGAGTTCGCGGACCTTCAATATGGTCACGGCGTTCACAGGGTCTCGACACTCTCGAAGCTTGATCTCACGACATGGCGGACGGCGCAGGTGCTCGATGAGAAGCGGTTCATCGGTTCGTTTGATGTCTCACCGGACGAGTCGCGGATCGCGATGATCACCATCCCCGATGAGTTGGGGATCACGATGGAAGGTCGCTCGCGCGTCGATGTCCTCGACACGGCGACATCGAAGGTCACGACGTTGCCCGACGACTTGTGGCGGAAGGAGGCCCCGTCGCCCTTCGGATGGTTGCTCGACCCCGTCTGGTCGGGCGATGGGCGGCACTTGGCGTTCTCCGTCGGGTTCGATGGCTACCCGGCGGAACTGTTGGTGGCGACGTGGACCGGCGAGACACTTAAGCTCCGGCGGATGCCTCGACCGAAAGAGGCGTACCTCGATGGCGGGATCGCGTGGCGCGGGATGTCGGATGAAGTCTGTTACCTCGGCGATGTGCGAGCGTCGATCAAGGTTTGCAGCGTGCAGGGACTGAACACCGACACGCTGTCCCCCAAGGTCCTCACGCCCGAAGAGACCGTGCAGCACTTCTTCAGTTTCGATCAGCGGGGAGAACGGCTGGCCCTCGT
>Ga0114966_10000414_pt1 | contig 42017 bp, 36 predicted proteins | sample M_130207_XF_Meta_FD_87029 | JGI IMG/M metagenome (GOLD analysis project Ga0114966, IMG submission 87029) | Freshwater microbial communities from Lake Montjoie, Canada to study carbon cycling - M_130207_XF_MetaG | ecosystem: Environmental > Aquatic > Freshwater > Lake | place: Lake Montjoie... | reverse complement strand
GTCCGTTCGCAGGGCTATACGCAGGAGGACGAGGATCGTCGTCGTCATATGATGGAGTCCGCTACGGCGGAATCATCCATCGCGGAGCACCTTGCCGAACAGGCCCGGACGGCCTCCGATGATAACGCTGTCCAGGATGCTTTGAAACTGCTGATTGCCGCGCTCGATGAGCGCGGATTCCTGGAGGAGGACCTGTCGACCATCGCGCTACGTTCGGGCCAGTCTTATGAAGCCATCACGATGGCCCATACTTTATTGCTTGGGTTTGACCCTTCGGGCATCGGGGCACGCGATCTACGCGAGTGCTTCTCGGCCCAATTACGCCAGCGCGGGCGCGGGCTTTCGACGGCGGCCCGTCTGATCGCGGATTGCTGGGAGCCCATGATGGGCCGACGTTTGGATGAATGTGCCCGCATTCTGGACGTCGAAATCGATGGCATCCGCGAGGCTTTAGCCGAACTGGCGAAGCTCGAGACCGTCCCCGCTCGCCGTTTCATGCGCGACGATAACCGCGTGGTGACGCCGGACGCCACCGTGGAGCTCGATGAAGACGGCAAATGGAAGGTGATGATGGATGATCGTCACGTCCCAAAGTTGCGTCTGGTGCCGGCCTATAAAGACATGTTGGCCGGTCAGGCCCTCAGTGAAAAAGAGCGTACTTATATTTTAGAACGGATGCGGCAGGGTAAGTTCCTGATCGGAGCCATCGAAGAACGTCAGCGGACCATCGAGCGACTCGCGCGCATCATTACTGAACGTCAGGCAGAATATTTTGCATACGGCCCTTCGAAACTGAAGCCCTTGACGATGACCGATGTCGCCAAGGAGATGGAAGTGCACGAGACGACCGTCGGTCGGGCGGCGGCAAATAAATGGATGATGACCCCGCATGGGCTCAGGGAATTCCGTTGGTTCTTTACTTCCGGTGTCGCCACCGATGATGGCGGGACGGTGGCCCAAGAGGGCGTTCAGGAAATGATTGCCGATATTCTGGCCCGCGAAAATCCGGCGGCGCCTTTGGCCGACGAAGCTATCACCGTCGAGTTGCGTAAGCGTGGTGTTCAGATCGCCCGACGCACGGTGGCTAAATATCGCGAAGCCTTGGGGCAGCCTTCGGCGCACATGCGTCGCCAGCGCCTTTAATCAGGTCAGGCGCTCCAAAATTGAACTCCACCCGAAGTTAGGCATATCCGGGAAGAGGAATTGCACGCCCACGGTCTGGCCATCCGAGCGGGACGCTGTGCCAGCCACCGCGGGCAAGCCGGCCAAAGATGCGGGAGCGTTGAGGGAGAGTAGTCGCTGACGGTGGAGATTGTCGGCGCCGGCTTTGCTCACCGCTGGGCCGAAGGTCGAGGGGAGTGCGATGAAATGGTGCCGACTAAAGACGGCCTTGCAGGCTTCGATGATACGCGTGCGGACACCTTCCGCATGACGAAGCTCTTCATGGGTGCGTTGGCGGCCGGCATCTAGGCGCGACCAGACCGTCGGATCATATCTGTCTTTTCGACGCTCGAGCCAGGCCGCATGGACGCGGGCAGCGGCATGACCCCCAAGAATCGGATAAGCCGTCGACGCTTCTTTGCAGGCTATCCGCAGAAGTTCAGCAGCAGCGGGATCCTCTTGTGCGCCCGCCTTGAGGGCTAATTTTCTCATCACCTCCAGATCCTCAGCGGGGATGCCCATGCCCAGGTCACCCGCCCAGAGGCCACCTCCGGCCGGAGGGGCTTCGCCGAGTACGGTGCGGGAAACTTGAAGTAAATCACGCGGAGTCCGCGCCATCCAGCCTTGGGTGTCATATCCCGGCGAGAGCGGGAAAATGTCGCCGACCGGTGTGAGGTCAGGCGAAAGCCTCAGCCCCCAGATCCCGCAATAGCCGCAGGGAACTCGGATGGAACCAGCGGTGTCGGTCGCCAAAGCAAAAGGAACCAGTCCGCGAGCGACCGCGAATGCGGAGCCGGAGCTCGATCCGCCAGCCAGCAATTCCGGATGCGTCGGGTGAGGGCAATCGCCGAAGTGCGGATTTTCGCCGGTGAGTCCGAATGCGAATTCTTGTAATTGAGTACGCCCGCATTCCACGGCGCCAGCATCGCGCTCGAAGGCGGCTGGGAGGCTGGAGGTCGTTCGGGCTGGGCCGATTTCTTCAGGTAAAAAGGTGGAGCCCGCAAACGTGGGGTGACCGGTCCGGAAATACAAATCCTTGGTTAGGAATGGGACGCCGCCGAGATGCGCTTCGCGCAGCGCCCAAGCATTTTCGAAACGCTGCGTCAGGGTGCGGGTGTCGGGGAGTCCGCAAAGGGCGGCGCGTTGTTCGGTGGCGTTAACCTCGCTGAGGCGGATCAAGAAGGCCTCGGCCGCCATGCGTGGACCACGCGTGAGGAAAAACTCACGCCAATCTTCAACGGATTGCGGGCCCGTGATCACAGGTCGATAGGTATTCCCGGTTCGGGGTCATGCACGCGAGTCGCCGGCAACGCTTTCGCCAAAGTCTCTTTCATCCAAGCTCGCGCGGGCGGATCGCCGTGGGTCAAGATGATGTCCTTGGGCGCGAGGTCTTTGGCGAAATCGATGAGTTCTTCGCGATCCGCATGCCCGCTGAGATGGAAGCGCTCTACTTGGGCACGAAGCGTAGAAATGTGATCCAAGCTTTTGAATTTAAATTCTCCGCCCGGCGCCATCCCGATGAGTTCTCCGCCCGGAGTCTCTGGGTCGCAGTAACCCACAAAGAGTACGGCGTTTTCTTCGTGATCTAAGATGTTGGCGGCCACGCGCCAGGCGGGCGTTTTTTCGACCAACATGCCACTGGAGAGCAGGTAGATGCCGGCTTCGGGCATATTTTTACCAGGTTGGGTATAGCGACGGGAAAGCGGTAAGACGTTCAGATCGCGTAATACTTGCCGGCTGAATTTTACCTGCTTGGTCTTCTTGCTCGCCGCGTCGAGGTAATCGCAAAGATCCATTCCTAGGCCAGAACAGAAAATGGGCACATCGGCGAGATTGCCGGCATCGGCTGAATCTTGCAGGAAGAGCAGAATTTCTTGCATGCGCCCAAAGGCGAAAGCGGGAAGCAAGACGGAACCGCCTCGGTCGGCGACTTCGTTGATGGTCTTTAATAATCGTTTCTCTTCAGTGCTGCGGCTCATCGTCGGTATCGTCTTGGTCGCTCCGCGGGTACATTCCATGACCAGTGTATCGACAGGTTGCCGTGGAAAGTTGGCACCCGCTACCGTACGTTGCGCCTGGAAGTTGACGTCGCCGGTGAAGAAGTGACGCTTCCGCCGATGTTCAATCAAGCAGCCAACCGCCCCGGCGACGTGGCCGGCGAGGTGGAAGGTGATGGCGATTTCTTCGCCGCCGCGGCCGATGATGCGCGGGTTGGCGATGGGTACGGCGGCGAGGGCATTCTCGACGCGCTCGACGTCCGTCTCGACGTAGAGCGGGTAATCAGTGATCCCCGTTTCCTCCCGCTGTCTTTTCATAACTTGAATCGAATTATTCAGCAGGCGCCGGACGAAGAGCGTGGTGGCGGCGGAGGCGTAAACTCGGGCGCCCGGGTGTTGGCGAATCAGCAGGGGAAGCGAGCCCAGGTGGTCGAGGTGGCAGTGCGTCAGGATCACGCCATCTACGCCGCCCTGGATCTTGTCGAATTGCGGTAGCGCGGCGCGGCCGGAGAGTTTAGGGTGCAGGCCGGAATCAATCACCACGCGGACGCCGCCGAATTCGGCGAGCATGCAGTTGGCGCCGATTTCGCGGCCGGAGTTTAAGTCGGTAATTCTCATTAAGAAAGGGAAGAGGGGGCGGGCGGGGTCATCGTCAACGCGGGAATCCTTACGAAGATGCGTTCACCTTGGGCCGTGGTGCCATGGAAGGCGCCTTCGGCCACGCAGGCTCCCCCCGCGAGGTGATAACTATTATATGAAAACTTACCTCCCGGGGGCAATAAAGGGGTTTCGCCCACGATGCCGTCGCCTTCAATGACCTCGAGGTCTCCGGCGGCCGGCCGGACGATCCATTTCCTTCCGAGGAGGCGCACGGTTTCCTGCGAAAGGTTCGTAATTGTTAAAAAATAAACGAAGGCGTGCGGGGTGGCGGGAGGGAAGTTGGCATCGCGATGGTGCACCATCTTATCGAGGGTGACGCTGAGGCCTGGAAGTTCCTTACCGGTGGATTGCACGTGGGGTTACACAAGTAGGGAACCGTTCGATTAGGAAGCCATAAATAAAGCACTTTAGGCCTTATTTCGCCTTCCCGCCTTGCACCTTAGGGTTCCCCTCCTTTGATGGACGCTCGATGCCAACCTCCGCTGACCGCAAGCGTAACCTTGGGAGGGTCCCTGGGAAATGGTGGGGCGTACTCGCCTATTTGATATTATTAGGCCTGTCCGCCGCTTTCCCCTTCTTCAACGTCATCGAACGTTATTCGCAGGGTACGCCCATCCAGGTGCCGGCTTTCGATTTCAAGGGGAATAAGGTCGAGCAGCTCGATTATAAGATTCCCGTCCGCGCACACCTGCATGGCGTCACCGGTCTCGAGGAGGCGCAGGTGGGCGCCACCGAACGTTTCCGCGAAAACGTCATCGTCTATTTGCACCGCGTGCCGTGGGACCGTCGCGGACATCTGTTGTGCGAAGAGCTTGCGCAGCAGGGGGACTATTCCGTCGTCGAAGTTTTTCTGCCTGGGTTTAATACGAGTCCGGGCGAGGTGCCGAGCCATGCGATGGAAGCTAATGCCGAGGTGGTGGCCTCTTTGATGGAATATTATGGGATAAAACGTTATCACGTCGTCGGACAGGGCTTGGGAGGCGTTGCTGCTTTAGAATTAGCCGCCGCCCATCCCAGCCGCGTCCAGACGATGACGTTAATCTCGGCCCCGGGCGTGCAGGAATTTGAAATGCTCGGCAATCCATTGGTGAACAAGATCGTCTACGGGTTCCAAGGGGCTTTCTTTTGGAGTATCTCACGGCTCACGCCTAACTTCGGCGTCGCTGATTTGTTACCCTGGGATCGGGATTATGCGAAGACCGTTTTCGATACCGACCTCTCCGATTCCAAGAAAATCTTACGCAGTTGGCGCAAGCCGTTGCTGCTGATCCACGGAGAGAACGACTGGATGACTTCGCCCGACACCGCCCGTTACACGGCCAAGTTGGTTCCGCAGGCACGTCTCGAACTGATGGACGGGGGACGCGATGTGGCCTTTGATCATCCATCGTTAGCTGCCGCCAAGGTCCATAAATTTATCGATGAGTCCCGGGATGCATCCGCAATCACCGTCGTCTCGCCCGAAAAAGATCCGCCTATCCCGCAAGCGCAGGGTTCGCATTTCTGGATTTTATTAATCATCATTACGATTTGCACTTTCGTGGCGGAAGATCCCACCTGCCTGGCTTCGGGCCTGATGGTGTCGGTGGGTATCATCGATTTTTGGTCTGCCGTCGCGGCGTGCACGTTGGGAATTTTCATCGGCGACGTCACCTTATATTCTTTAGGCAGATTCTGGGGACGTAAGGCGATTCGCAAGGTGCCCCTCAAGTGGTTCATAAAGGAGCATAAGGTCAACCAATGGGCCGGTTGGTTCTCCACCCCGAAGGGCATGTTGGTGGTCGTCAGTTCCCGCTTCATCCCGGCGAGCCGCGTACCCACCTTCATCACCGCCGGGATCATGAAGCTGAATTTCTTCCGGTTGGGTTTCTTGTTGTTGGCTGCCGCCTTGATCTGGACGCCACCCTTGATGTGGCTGGGTTATACGTACGGCGCCGCGGCGATGGATGTGCTCTACCGCTTCAAAAACAATGCCTTGTGGGTCATTCTGGGTTTCCTCTTCGCGTTGCATCTGATCACGCATTGGTTCCTGCCGGCGCTCACTTGGCGCGGGCGGAGACAGATCGTGATGAAGATCCAGAACTTCCTGCAGCCGTCCTATTGGCCGTCCTGGTTGCTCTTCCTTCCGGTCAAAATTGGCGTCCTGATCTTAAGTCTGCGTTACCTTCGCCTGACCGCTTTTGCATCGGCCAATCCGGCTTTCGGCCGCATCGGCGGGTTCATCGGCGATTCCAAATCTTTGTTATTACGACCCTTCCAGCGTGACTCCCGTTGCTGTCCCAGCCTGGCCTTGACGCTGGAGGATACGCCCGCGGACCGCGTGCGAGAAGCGGAGGCTTTTGCCGTCTGCCACGGTTTTCCCTTGGTGTTTAAACCCGAAGTCGCCGAGGATGGTGCCGGGCTGCGCTACCTTAAGAACTCCGAGCAGCTGGAGCGCTTCGTGCGTACGGCCAAGGAAGACTTTGTTTTGCAGAAGAAGATTTCCGGACCCGAGTTCGAAATCGTCTGGCGCCGCAATCCGGGTTTCGATGACGGACGGATTATGGCGGTCGTCCAGAAGAAGAACGTGACCGTGATGGGCGATGGCGAGCAGACTTTGGAGGAACTCATTTGGCTTGATGACATCGCGGTGTCGCGAGGGGAGCTTTTCACGCAATGTCACGCCCAGGGTCTGAATCGGGTGGTGCCGGCCGGCGAAGTCGTGGTACTCAACCTTTCTGGGAGTTACGGTCACGGTGCGCTTTGCCTCCATCGTCCGGATTTAGTCACAACGGAGTTAACCGTTGCTCTTAACGATTTCACGAAGCGTTTCCCTGGGCTGCATTTTGCGCGTTTTGATTTGCGGACGACCAACGAAGCGGAACTCAAAGCTGGTCGCTTCATGGTGACGGAAATCGGCGGCTGTTGCCACATTTCCAGTCTCGTACGCGACGGATCGCTCCGTTTCAGCCGCTCGTATGCGGCTGTCTGGGCGCAGTTAAAGGCCTGCCTGGAAGCGGGGGATTACAATCTGCGGCAGAAGGTTCGCCCCGTTCCGTTGCATGAAGTTATGGCACGGTGGAGTCAGGCCCGCGGCCGGGAGGATGAGTTTGTCGTGAGCGAGGAATAAAGACTTACCGTCGTCCGGTATAGGCATGGCAGAGTGCCGCGGCCGCCGCATCCGACTCATCGAGAGGTAAATCATGATTCAGCCCTAAGACGGACCTGACCATCCGACCAACCTGTTCTTTGGTCGCGCTGCCATGGCCCGTGACGGCCATCTTGATCCGCTTCGGGGCATATTCCTCGACGCTGAGACCAAGGCGGGCGAGCACACTGAGCGCAGCCCCACGGGAAGCGCCCATCGCTTGGGCGGTCCGAAAGTTTTGGACGTAGATGGTTTCTTCGATGCTGGCATGGGTAGCGCCGTGTTTTTTGGCAATGGCTTCGACGCCGTCCGCAATTCGACCCAAGCATTCGTAAGCAATTAGTTTAGGGTGCAGTTTGAGGGTGATGCTGGCTAAAAGCCTCGGCGACTCGCCCCGATTATCAATCACCGCCAGTCCCGTGCCACGGAGCGAAGGATCAATTCCAAGGATAATGGCCCGGATACCGCGAGGCTGGGCGACTTTTTGAGCAGGCAATTTTCGATCCCCGGAAATTTTCTTCACTGGGGTAAGTTTTGCCCCGTCGCGGAGTTTCGCCGTCCAGAGAGAGCGTGCGGAAGAGCGTGCCATGACTAAGGTTGGGCCAATTTATCGTCAGGTTCGACAGCAAAGTCGCCGGCTTCGGGTTGCCAGCCGAGACTGGCGGTCACAGCCTGCATCCATGCGATTGGTTTGTTGCGCTCTCATTCTCTTTGGCCACCTCGTGGTGCAAGGGGTGCCGTTGATTGAGCGCACCCTTACAGAGACTCCTTCAATCTCCCTGAAGTCTGTCGCAAAGTTAAACGTGGCGACCATCCCGGAGTGCTCGGCGCTCTGGGCCAGTCCGTCCCAGCCAGGGTTATTTTGGACGCTTTCCGATTCGGGAGCTAAGCCACGGATTTCTGCCATCCATGCGGACGGGACCTTTGTGAAAACGGCGCAAGGCTTATGGACGGGGGTGGACTTAAAAGGAGCGACCAACGTGGACTGGGAAGCCCTGACCGGTGATGCCTCCGGCCGGATGATCGTGGCGGACGTGGGTAACAACGTGTCCCGACGCAAGGAACTCACCTTGTATGTTTTTCAAGAGCCGAAAGTCGGCACGACCGAGATTACCGACTTCAAGAAATACGTCTTCGGCTGGCCGGACCAGACCGCTTTCCCAGATCCCGAGTTGGCGCACGATTGCGAAGCGATCTTCATCTTTCAGGGAAAGATCTACCTGCTGACCAAGCACCGGCGAGATACCTTGACGGAACTCTGGCGCGTGGAGTTACCCGCGTCGGGTGCGCAAGCCGTCTTAACAAAGATATCTCAATTCAACGCCCATGGGATGGTCACCGATGCGACCCTTTCGCCGGACGGACGTCGGCTGGCTGTGCTGACCTACCGCATGATCTGGGTTTTTGAAATGCCCGACCGCGGGGAGGATTTTTTCTCGGGCCGGGCCTGGGCGGCGCCTTTATCCCCTCCGCTTTTCTCTTGGCAGGTGGAAGGGTGCGCCTGGTTCGACGACCAGACCCTGCTGCTCGGATCGGAGCAGGGCGACCTGTTCAAGATCCCGCAGGCCGAACTGACGTTGGTAAAATAAAAGGACCAGCGACCTTGCGGCCACGGGTCCTGAGCGTTCCACGTGCCGAACCTTAGAGGGCCTTGGCGGCGGCGATGACGGCTTCTTTGGTGATGCCCATTTCGCGCATGACCACGTCGCCAGGGGCCGAAAGGCCGAAGCGGTCGGTGCCAATCGCTGTGCCGGCGGTGCCCACGTAGCGGCCCCAGGAGAGAGTGACTCCGGCTTCGATGCTCACGCGTTTAACGCAGCTGGCTGGCAAGATTTCCTGCTGGTAGGCTTTGGGTTGACGGGCAAAAATTTCCATGGAAGGCATGGAGACGACGCGGACGCCCGTGCCGAGTTCTTCCGCGGCGGCCAGCGCCAACGAAACTTCGCTGCCCGTACCGATGAGGATATGGGTGAGGGTGCTGGTTTCTTGACGCAGGACGTAGGCACCTTTGAGGGTTCCTTGACGGCGGGTTGCCACGCTGACGACGTCTAGTGAAGGAACGTTTTGCCGAGAAAGAATCAACGCAACGGGACCGTCGCGGCGCGAGACGGCCAAGGCGAAAGCGGCCGCCGTTTCTTCGGCATCGCCGGGGCGAATGACGTCGAGGTTCGGGATGCAGCGCAGGGCGCTGACGGTTTCGACCGGCTGGTGCGTGGGGCCGTCTTCACCGACGCCGACGGAGTCGTGGGTGAAAATGTAAAACGCTTGGAGTTTGGCGAGAGCGGCGACGCGGATGGAAGGCCGGAGGTAATCCGAGAACGTAAGGAAAGTCGCGCCGGATCCCTTGAAGATACCGTGGTAGGCGATGCCGTTAAGGATCGCGCCCATGCCGTGTTCGCGGATGCCGAAGTAGAGATTGCGGCCGGTCGGCGTGGCGAGGTCGAAGTCGCCCGCATCTTTAATATAATTCTTGGTTGAACCGTGAAGGTCGGCGGAACCGGACAAGACGAGAGGCGAAGCTTTGGCGACCGCGTTGATGCAGTTTTCGCCCGAGACGCGGGTGGCCAGCGAGTTCTTGCCGAACTCCGGAATCGCCGTGAGCAAGGCTTGAACATCACCATGGTTACCCTGTTGAGCTTGAGCCAGTAGGGCGGCCTTTTCGGGGTTGGCCTTGGACCAAGCGACGAAAGTCTGCTGCCATTCGGCATGCACGCCGGCTTGGCTGACCTTGCGGGCGTTGAAGTAGGCGCGGGTCTCAGGTGAGACGAAGAATTTTTCGGCAGGTAGGCCGAGGGCTTGGCGCGAGGCATCGATAAATTTTACGCCCGCTTCGCCGTGGCCCTTGGCGGTGCCTTGGACTTCGGCGATACCTTTGGCGATGATGGTCTTGCAGATGATCAGCTTGGGTTTGCCGTTCTTGCTGGCCCGGGCTTGGTTCAGAGCATCCGCAATCGGGCCTAATTCATTGCCTTGTTTGACGGTAAAGACTTCCCAGTTGGCCGCTTCGTAGCGTTTGGCCGTATCTTCATTTTGGGTCTTCGAAGCCATCGCGTCCAACGTGACGTCGTTAGAATCGTAAAGCATGATGAGATTATCGAGGCCGAAGCGGCCGGCGAAAGAGGCCGCTTCGTGGGAAATGCCTTCTTGGAGGCAACCGTCTCCGGCGAGGCCGACCACGAGGTGGTCAAAAATCTTATGTTCGGCAGTGTTGAAGTGCGCGGCAGCCATCTTAGCGGCGACGGCCATGCCGACGATGTTACCCGTGCCTTGTCCGAGAGGGCCCGTGGTAGCTTCGACGCCGACCGTTTCGCCGAACTCGGGGTGACCAGGAGTCTTGGAATGCAGTTTGCGGAAGGCTTTTACTTCTTCGAGGGGCAGGTCAAAGCCGGCGAGGTGAAGCCAGCCGTAGATAAACATCGAGCCGTGACCCGCGGAGAGCACGAAGCGATCGCGGTTGACCCATTGCGGGGCCGCGGGGTCGTGGCGGAGGAAGTTACCATAGAGTACGGCACCGATTTCAGCGGAGCCCAAGGGTAGGCCGAGGTGACCAGAATGACAGGCAGCCACGGCGTCCATGGCAAGGCCACGGGCTTCGGTGGCGGCACGGGAAAGGTCGGCGGAATTATTGAGCGACATATTGCTTATCGGTAAGGAAAATATGGGGCCGATTCCAGCCTTGAATGAAGGGCGGGGAGCCTGCCAAATGGTTCTATGGCCGATAAAGAACTAGAAGAGGGCGCCCAGTTGCGTTTGGACTTCGCAAAATTGCGTAAAATCGCCTCTGGACAGGCGGAAGTCATCCCGGCGGTCGCGCAAGACGCCCAAACCGGGGAAGTCTTAATTTTGGGCTATGTCAACGAGTTGGCTTTGCAGACGGCGTTGAAGGAAAAGAAAGCTACCTTTTGGAGTACTTCTCGCAATGAACTTTGGATCAAAGGCCTGACCTCCGGCGACTTCCTTGAGCTCCTCGAGGTGCGCGTCAACTGTGAGCAGAATTCAATTCTATATAAAGTCCGGCCGGCCGGCCAAGGTGCCTGCCATACGAAGGAGAACGGTAAGGCGCGCTCGGGTTGCTATTATCGCCGCTTGCGGGCCGATGGCACGTTGGAGATCGTCTGAGCGTCAGCGACGTCGGAGTGCCTGCAGGACGAGGTCCGTCTCGATGTCGAGCCGGACCACTAGCAGTTTTGTTTGCCGCGTGATTCGGTCGGTGCCAGGTCGCGCCGCGAAACCAAGGGCTTCGGTGTCGCCTTGTTTTTCCGTCAGGCGAGCGAGCGCCGCTTCGGCCTCGTCGCCGGTCCGATAGGCGAACGCGATCGTCGCGACGAGAAAGGCGCCGTCGTCGCTTTCGCCGACTGCGATGGTCGCCGTTTCGGCCTGGGCGCCTGCTTCGATGAGCGCGCGACCGAGCCAGCGGCGACGGGCGGCGGTCTCGAGTAAGGCGTTCGCGGGTGCGGCGTGTACGAGGAGATAGCCGTGCGGCACACCCCGTAACTGCACGCGGGCGAGGCCGGGGATGACCTTGCCGCCGTCGGAAACTTCTGGGGTGTCTACGGTGAGTTCAGCCAGTTGTCCGGGAATGAAGCCGACGGTCACGCGCTGGGCTGAATTTACCGCAGGGCGTGCTAGCTGTTCGCGCAGGCCGGCGCGCTGTTCCGGCCCGGCGAGTTCCGGAAGGGCCAGAATTACCGCGGTGGCGGTACGACGACCGACCATCTCCGCGGGAATGATGAGCGCGACCTCGCGGCTCCGCGGGTCAATGCGCAGACGGAGTTCCGCAGGGTTGAGCCAGAGCCAAGCCAGCGCGCTCGCCGTCGCGAGAAGGACGAGCAGTAGCCACGGACGCCGCATCAGACCTTATTTGGCGGCCGGTGCCTTCGGCTTTTCCTTCTGCGCTTTCTCAATCGCGTGCACGATAGCTTTTGCGGATTTTTCCGCAGAAAAATCGAGGTCAAGGGTCGACCGGTTGGCTTCGCCGCCTATGCGAATCTTTTGGATGATTTCTAAAAGCGTCTGCAAGTCTTCTTTCTCCGCGGGGGTCTTGTCATCATCATTCATGAGGCCCATCATGGCGAAGGCCTGTAATCCCTTGGCCTGCTTGCGTATACTCGTCGCTTTTTCCGCGCTGATGAAGTTGGCCGCAATCCTGAGTTGCAGGTCGGTGGCGCTTTCGCCGAGCACGACCGTGAGGTCATTGATGCCCGAGGTGTCATCCTTCATCTTCGCCCGAGTGGCATCGGCGTAGAGGAAAGCCCACCCCTTGGCAGCGGCGTCGAATTTGGCGCGCACCTCGCTCGGCAGCAATTCGGCCTTGGTTTTTTTCTCCAAGGCAGTGAGCGCCCGGTCGAGAAAATCCTTGCTGGCGATGGCGATCAGGTCGGCGGAAGTGACAACGAGGTAGGCCTCGCCGCCACCGTCCTTGGGCCTCGGGCCGAAGATTGCGTCAAAGAAAGCTCTGGCTTCCCAAGCTTGGTATTTACCCGCCAGCGTGAACGGCACCTTGGCATCCTTGGCCGCGGCATTAATTTTGGCGGGGTCGAATTTACCGCGAATCAGAATCACGCCTTGGGCGTTTTTATCTGAGACCTTACCGTCCGCTCCAGGATAGACGCCGAGGACGACGGCGTGGATGTCTTTCTGGGTATCGATTCCGAGTTTATCTTTGGCTAATTTAGAGTCGACGCTGTTACCGGTATTAATCGGGCCGGCCTTTATGACCGCCTGTCCGAGCTGGGTGGTGGTGAAGGTCGCGAAGTCAAAGCCCGCGATGGCGACTGCGCCGGCGGGCAGTCCGTCGGTGTTGAGGGCGCCGTGGGCGGGGACTAAAGCCAGGGCGAGGAACAGGATACAGGTCAGACGCTTCATGGGGTGGAAAATATGAGTAGGAGGCTGGCCAGTTGCGACAAGTGGATTACCCTTTTTTTAGGGAAATAGGCACAAAAAAGGGGCGCCCAATAGGCGCCCCGGTGAGTGTGGATCTTAAATCTTACGATTAGTATCCGCCACGGTCGCCGCCGCCGAAGCCGCCGGAGCGACGTTCGCCGCCGCCGAAGCCGCCGCGAGAGCCGCCACCGCCGCCGCCGCCGAAGCCGCCGCGAGAGCCGCCGCCGCCGAAGCCGCCGCGATCTCCACCGCCGAAGCCGCCGGAACGAGGACGATCTCCGCCGCCGAAGCCGCCCGAACGAGGACGATCTCCGCCGCCGAAGGAAGGACGCTCTTCACGAGGACGGGCGACATTGACCTTCAGGGGACGACCCATGAAATCAATGTTTTCAGTCTTAGCGATGGCATCCTGCGCTTGCTGCGCATTGCCCATGGTCACGAAGGCGAAGCCACGAGGACGACCCGTGAACTTATCCATCATGACTTCCACGGATACCACCTCGCCACCTTGTGCGAAGTGAGCCCGGATGTCGGATTCGGTTGCAGCCCAGGGTAAGTTACCCACGAACAGTTTGTTTTCCATATCTTTTGTTTTGCTTGTTTCCTACACCGCATTGCCCGTTTCCGACCTTCGGATTTCGATTTGCCGTCTTAACGACCGTCAACTCACCGGATTATTGCGGGGCTTAACTCTTGGTTTGGTTATTTTCAGAGTTAAACCTGACCCCCTGTAAGACAAGTTATGGGTTCATCGGCAAGTTTATTCACAATAGGGGTCTTACTTTAGCTCAGCGTTGACTCCGTTAGTGGGCTGAAAGAGGCTTTTTTTATGAGCGCAGCTTTAACCCAAAGCCAGATCCAAGAGGCCCTACAAGGCCTGGATGGATGGGGAATTGAAAATTCTAAGTTGTTGAAGGTCTATAAGTTAAAGGATTTTAAAGCCGCCTTAGCCTTCATTAACCAAGTCGGGGCCGAGGCCGAGCGATTCGATCACCACCCGGAAATCCACAATAGTTGGAATCGGGTGTCCCTTCGGCTTTGTACCCATGACGCCGGCGGGCAGATTACGGAGAAAGATTTGATCCTCGCTCGCGCCATCCAATCCATCTCCCACCCGTGATCGACGATCCCGCCGAAGCCCTAGACGTCCTCATCGAAGAGCTGAGACGCCAGAAAGCCTCCGGGGTGCGTCACGTCAGCGTATCGGATGCATCTTTGGTGGCGCTGAAGGCTTTAGCGATGGGAGCTGCTTCGAGCCCTTCGCCTGCCAGTTCGCTTCGGCCCCCTGTCGCCGTCCTGACCGCCGTTGGCTCAAAATCTGCCGCCCGGGTCGAAGCGCCTGCTCAGCTGGTGATACCGCCACCACCCATTTTTACGATTCCACCGGGAACCAAGGCGGAGCGGATGGCCGCCTTGACCGCCTTGATTCATGCCTGTGTGGAAACGCGTCGGCATCTGGCCGCCAAACAAAATCCCGTCGTGGGCGCGGGATCGCTCTCTGCGAAAGTCCTGTTTGTCGGAGACGCGCCGACGATTGAGGAAGTCGAAAGCGGGAAACCTTTTGTAGGAGCCTCGGGCGATTTGTTGCAACGCATCCTCGCGGCTACCGCGATTCCGGCGGAAGATATATTTTTAGTAAATGTCATGGGGTGGCGCCCGGAGCCCCCGACCGTATTCGGGAAACGTCCGCCAACCGTTAAGGAATTGGCGTTCAATCACCCTTACCTTAAAGCTCAGATCGAAATCGTGCGGCCCCAGGTCATCGTCGCTTTAGGCGGCCAAGCCTTCGAGGCTTTGGTGGGAAGCGGCGTGCCGATTACGCAGGCCCGCGGGCAGTGGCGGGAGTTTGCCGGCATCCCTTTGATGGCGACCTTTCACCCCAATTACTTGCTGCATAATCCCAGTGCCACGGCCAAGCGGACGCTCTGGGAAGATTTCCTTCTCGTCATGGAAAAGCTGGCGGTGCCGATTACGGAAAAGCAGCGCGCATTTTTCACCGCCAGTAAGTAATGGCGGCGGAATTAGCGTACCGCATCGCTCAAACGGCGGAGAGGGAAGGCCAGCACCTGCGAGTTGCGACCGCTGGCCTTTAATTCTTTCCGGCGTTCCGCCGGGAGCTCAGAAAGCGTGGCGACTTGGAAGCCGCAAGCTGATTGGAAGAAGCCTTGGGTCTGCGTCGTGAGAGCGATGAGTTTCTTGGCACCCAAGTCTTTAGCGCGACGTTTCGCGAATTCGACCAGCTTCCGACCGACGCCGCGTCCGTGGTAGAAAGGCTGCACATAGACGGCGCAGATTTCCATCGATTTGCCGCCGGGGTACGGCCTAAGGGCGGCGCAACCGATGATGCTGTCATCGATTTCGTAGACGTAGAACTCTCCGTAAGCTTGCTCGATCTGCTGGCGCGTCCGCCCGACGAGCGCGTCGGTCTTGGCCCCGTGTTTGGCGAGGTTGTAGAGGGCTTGGGCATCTTTCTTTTTGGCCTGCCGAATCCGGTCGTAGTCATTGGCGTGGACCATCGTGCCGAGGCCGACCTTATCAAAGATTTCGGTGAGTAAGCCACCGAAGACGCGACCATCGAGGATGTGGGCGCGGGGCACATCTTCATCCAATGCCTTGGCGGCTTGGACGGCTTTACTGCGGATGCGCGGATCGAGTTTGGCATGCTTGTTCGCGAGCAGGCTTTTCAGCTCATCCTCCGGAAGGTTTACTTTCAAGACGCCTTCGATTTGCAGGCCGCTGAAAGGCGTCAAGTAGATGAGTTTGGAGGCGCCCAAGGCGACGGCCAGTTCCATGGCGAGGTGGTCGCTATTGACGCGCAACGATTGACCTTCGCGGTCGCAGACAATCGGAGTTACCAGCGGCAGAATGTCTTGGGCGAGCATCGATTTCAGAATCGCAGCATCAACTTTTTCGACTTTGCCCGTGAAGAGGTAATTTTTTCCTTTGATCACGCCGACCTTGGTGGAGCGCACGGCGTTCGTGATCGCGCAGCGCAAACCGGCTTGCGAAAGGTGTTCGAGGACGGATTGCGAAACCAAGGCCGAAGCTTCGCGGGCGAGCGACATCGTCGCGGTATCCGTCGGTCCTTCGCCTTGGATATCGGAAAGCGCAATATTATGTTCCCCGGCGAGACCAATCAGTTGTTGGCCGATGCCATGGACGAGTACGACCTTGATCGACAGGCTCCGCAGGACGGCGATGTCGGTGACAATATTGGCAAAATTCTCGTGACTGATGATCGAGCCATCGACGGCTACGACGAAGACGTGGTCGCGGAACATCGGGACATAACGAAGGATCCCCCGGAGGTCGGTGGGCTTCATGGCGCGCTCTCGCTGGCTGGACATACTCAATCCTTATGGACTCCTTGCCCTGCTGGGCAATACTGATGACGCATGTCCAGGAAAGCTCGAGCGAAAGGTGCCGCAGTGCCGCCCGACCTTCAGGAGGCCGTGGACGGTTTTTTGGGCCATCTCGCGTTGGAGCGCGGCTTGGCCAAGTTGACGGTCGAAGCTTACGAATCCGACTTACTCCGATTCGCCGCTCATTGCGGTCGAGTCGGTAAATCGAACTGGACGGAGGTGGGTCTCGCTGAAGTCGATTCATGGGTGCGAGCGCTGGATCGCCGAGGTCACGTCGCGACCTCTTTGGCCCGGCGACTTTCGGCGGTGCGTTCCTTGGCGGCTTACCTGGTCCGTTCCGGGATGCGGCGCGACGATTTCACGGAGCTTGCCCGTAGTCCCAAGGCGGTGCGTAAACTACCCGGCACGATTACGCCGGAGCAGGTCGCGCAAGTCGTTTCGGCTCCCGATACCTCCAAGCCCCAAGGCCTGCGTGATCGGGCGATGCTGGAAATGATGTATGGTTCGGGCCTACGTATATCAGAATTATGCGGCCTGGAAATCCAGGCGGTCGATAGCGACTCCGCTTTATTGCGCGTGCGCGGGAAGGGTTCGAAGGATCGCGTCGTACCCGTGGGGGAAACGGCCTTGGTCGCCTTGCGGGCTTACCTCGCGGAGGGTCGGCCTAAGCTTACCAGACCCAAGACGGGCAGTGCCCTTTTCCTCAGCGCCCGCGGCGTCGCCTTGTCTCGCAAGACTTTTTGGTTAAGCGTCAAGCAAGCGGCGGCGAAAGCGGGAGTGAGCGTCCCGGTAAAGCCTCACCTCTTGCGTCACGCCTTTGCGACCCACCTTCTGGCTGGCGGGGCTGATCTGCGTTCAATCCAGGAAATGTTGGGGCATGCGGATATCGCGACCACGCAGATCTACGCGGCCGTCGAACGCTCGGCCTTATCGGATGCGCATCGTAAGCACCACCCGCGCGGTCGCGGGCGAGGGCGTTAGGACAGAACCAGCAGACCGCCCAAGATCGAAGCGGCCGCGAGGGCACCGATCACGAAGCGAGCAGCAAAGGAAACTTCCAGCGGAGCGAGTTCCTGACCGTCTTCGCTCGGACGGACGACCGCTTCGCGCAGGATGCTAAAGTAATAATGAATACTGACGGCGACGCTGATGAGGGCGGCACCCAGAATCCACCAGAGCTTAGCTTTGACGAGGAGGACGAGAATGAGAAGTTTGGCGATAAAGCCAACAGTGGGTGGCACGCCTGCGAGCGAGCCGATGCCGAACCCGAGGGCGCCGGCCAGGATGGGGGCGCGACGCATCAAGCCGCGGAGGGCGAGAATCGGGCGACGGTGGTCTTCCGGGGCAGGCATGGAGGCCAAGGCCTGGGTGGTGAGGAAGGTGCCGATGATGTAGGCCAAGAGATAGAAGACGATGGTCTGCTCGGCGTTATAATCAAAAGCGGTGACGGTCGGCATCGTCAACGCGGCGGTGATGGCTGCCAAGATGAAGCCGGCATGCGAAACGCCCGACAGGGCCAAGGCCCGCTTGACGTCCGTGGTGGCAAGGGCCGCAAGATTACCGACGAGCAAAGTAATAACGGCGATGACCGCGAGGAGCGGCGCAATCTTAGGCGCTAATGCGACGAAGGGACCCGTGACCAAGAGTAGCAACGTAAAGGCTCCCGCGGCTTTGGATGCCGTCGCGAGGAAGGCGGTGGTTGGCGTCGGGGCGCCTTGATAAACATCGGGAATCCAGGTGTGAAAAGGGAAGGCTCCGAGCTTAAAGGCTGCGCCGCTTAAGATGAGTGCCACGCCTGCCAAGGTCAGGGCGCTACCTTTGCCGGCGGCGAGCGCGTTACCGATCTGCGTAAAGTTAAGGGAGTCGGCGACGCCAACGGCGCCGAGCGAGCCGTAGACCAGCACCATGCCCATGAGGAGAAGCGCGGAGCTCAGGCCACCGGCGACGAGGTATTTAACGCCAGCCTCGAGGGAGGCATCGCTCTTCCGGAGGTAACCGACAAGGATGTAAAGGCCGACGGCGGCGGTTTCGAGGGCGAGGAAGAATGTGACGAAGTGGTTGGATTGCACGAGCAGCATGAAGGCTGCCGTGACGACTAATAGTACGTGATGATAGTCAGCAACGGCCGCTCCGCGGTCGCGTAGGAAGCGGTCAGCCACGAAACTGGTCAGTAAGGCGGAGAAAAGAAAAACGAGACGAACTTCGTAAGGCAGGTTCTGCCGAAGGAGGCCGGCGAAGGTGGCGACATCTTCCGCGAGTTTCCAGCCGGCCTGCGGAACGAGGGCCATGGCCATCACGAGCACCAGTCCGGAGCGGGCCGTCGCGGAGATCAGCCATCGCAGATTGGCGGGCAGAAGCATCGCCTGAACCAGGCATAAGATACTTAGTCCAGCCACGGCGATTTCGGGGGCAATCGAAAGCCAGTCGGCAGAGCGAGGGGCGAGGGCCTTGAAAGCCACATCGATATTAGCAAAAATTAAACTCATCGGGCGGAAGGTTGGGATTGGGCGGGAGCGGCTGGCTTGGCCGCAGGTGCGGTCGTCGTGCGTTGCGAGAAGTTCGCGACCCCAGTGGAAACGGGATTGGTTGATTTAGTGACTAACGAGGGCATGAACCCGATGGTCAGGGAGGCGCCGAGGAGAATACTCGCCGCGATCCGTTCGATCCAGTTGATGTCGCCGAAAGGGGCGGTTTCCAAGCGAGCCGTGAAAGGAGCAGAAGTTGGTCCGAAGAAGGTAGTAGCCACCGCCCGTAAAGCGTAGATGGCCGAAATAATGACGGTCGAAGCGACGATGGCTTGAATCCAGAGGGGTTGGGCCCGCAGGGCGAGGAAGACACCGATTTCTCCCCAGAAATTTCCGAAGCCCGGGAGACCGATCGATGCCATGGTGGCGGCAATAAAGAAAGCGGCAAGTACCGGAGCACGCGAGGCCAAGCCGCCCAACTCGTCTAGACGGTAGGTGCCAGCGCGTTGACGTACCGCATTGGCGAGCAGGAACAGAGCCGCACATGATAAACCGTGGGCGACCATCAAGAAGGCGGCGGCGTCAAGTCCAGCAGCTTTGCCGGAGGCGCCGCAGACCCAGATGCCAAGGAAGATGGGGCCCATGTGTGCTACCGAGCTCCAAGAAAGTAATTGTTTGAGGTCGCGTTGCGTCAGGCAAATCAGACCAACGATAAAGACATTGCCGATGGCCAACCAAAGGAACCAGGAACCCAGCGTTCCTTGCGAGATATTCAGGCTGCTTAAGCCCAAAAGGATGAGGCCGTAAATCCCGAATTTTTTGAGCGCTCCGGCATGAATCATCGAGACGGGCGTCGGGGCAGCGGAATATCCAGGAGCGGCCCAAGAGTGAAAAGGGAAGAGCGAGGCGAGCGTTCCAAATCCTAAGAGGACCAGCGCACCGGTGGCGGCGGGGATATTTTTCGCTGTACCCAGACTATCAGCGACATTGACGAAAGTCGCATTAGCAAAAGAGAGATTAGCCGCGTCCAAGGCGATGAGGATACCGGCGAGCGAGGCCATCGCGCCAGCGGTCAGGTAAACCGCCATTTGCATGGCGGCCGTCCGGCGTCCCTCGCCACCCCAGAAGAGCGTCAGGATAAAAGTCGGAATGAGTGCGAATTCGTGGAAAAAATAAAACCCGATTAAGTGGTCGGTCGCAAAGACGCCAAGCGTACCACCGAGCATGAAAAGGATGAGACCGAGGTAGGTGTTACGAGCCTCGACATCTTGGGTTAGCGCTTTGATCCCGGCAGCCAGGCCGATGAGCGATGTCATGGCCAGTAGCGGCGCACCCAGACCGTTCAAGGCGAAGCCAAAGCCCCAAGGGCCATCGGTACGGAATTGTAGGGGCGAGGTGGCGTCGTTGATCCAGAGGACGAGCAGGCACGGGGCGATGAGGGCCGGAAGGGCAAAGCCAGTGAAGGCAAAGCCCGAAGCAAAGCTCCGCGGTAGGGATCGTCCAGCGATGAGAATCAGGCCGATGAGAACAGGTGCGGTGATCGCAACTTGCAGGAGAGTGGCAGGAAAAGTGTCCATGAGTTAGCGAGCGATAAGGAACCAGGCCAAGAAAAGGGTCCCGAGTACAATCCAGAGGGCGTAGCCGCGGGTTTGGCCGCGATGGAAAGAGCGACCCGTGAAGTAGCCAAGTACCGCGGGAACGCCGCCGGCAATCCAGCGCACGGCGACGCCGTTGATCAGGAGTAAGTCGAGGAAGGCGATGAACTCCGCGACGCGACGTTGGATGCTATCGATATACCAGCGGTAGAGGCCGTCCATCCAGCGGTGCTCGAGGAGATGGTAGGTGCGTGGGGAGACGACCTGCAGGGCGTCCTTCCCTCGGGTGATGCCATAAAATTTCAAGGCGCCGCCGAAGCCTAGGAGCAAGGCAAGTAGCCCGACGAGGGTGGCGGGTGCGGTGAGGTGGAAGGCCATCTCTTCGAGTGGCTTCGCGACCACCCCAAGGGCGGAGGCGGGAATAAGGGAGTGGGCTAAGAAGCCTCCAGCGATGGAATAGACCAAGCCAAGGACGATAATCGGCAGAGTCATCGTCCAAGGAGATTCGTGAGCATGCTCGGCCGCTTCGGAGTTGGCTTCGCCCAGGAAGACCAAGCGAATCATGCGACCGCTGTAGAGGCAGGTGGCCAAGGCGGCGATGGCAAGAAACGCGAAAATCGCAAAATTATGTTCATACGCGGCCTCGATGATCGCATCTTTGGAATACCACCCGGCGAAGAAAGGCACCGCACAATTTGAAAGCGTCGCGGCGATGAAGGTCGCAGCGGTGAAAGGCATTTTCTTCAGCAGGCCGCCCATCTTGAGCATGTCCTGCTCATGGTGACAGCCGTGGATGACCGAGCCAGCGCCGAGGAATAGGGTGGCCTTAAAGAAGGCATGCATCGCCATGTGCAACACGGCGAGGTCAGGGCGACCAAGACCCAGCGCGCATCCCATGATGCCCAGGTGGGCGAGGGTGGAGTAGGCGAGAGATTTCTTGATATCAGTCTGCGCCAAGGCGCAAAGACCGGCCAAGGCGGCCATGCCGGCTCCGGAGATAGCGATGAACTGCAGGACCTCAGGGGCGAGCAGGAAGCTCACGCGGGCCATGAAGTAGACGCCTGCGGCCACCATGGTCGCGGCGTGGATGAGCGCCGAGACCGGCGTTGGGCCGGCCATGGCGTCCGTCAGCCAGACATGCAGGGGGAACTGGGCGGACTTACCGAGGAACCCGCACATGAGCAACGCTCCGACGGCGACCGGGATGGTCTTGGCGGCGGCGGCGTGGTCCTTGAGCGCGGCGAAGTCGAGCGTGCCGTAGAGCGAGAGGCACATCGCGATGCCGAGGATGAAGCCAAGGTCGCCGACCCGGTTGACGATGAACGCCTTCTTCGACGCGGCGGCGGCATAATCCTTATCGAAATAATGGGCGATGAGCATGTAAGAACTGAAACCGACGAGTTCCCAGAAGATAAAAGTCATCAGCAGGTTGTCGGCGACAACGATACCCAAGATGGAGAACATGAAAATCGACAGACCGGCGAAAAAGCGCCCGCGAGCTGCGTCTTCTTTCATGTAACCGACAGAGAAGAGGTGAATCCAGGCGGCCACGAACGACACTACGAAAAGCATCAGGCGGGCGTTAGCGTCGAGCAGATAGCCGAAGCCGAGCGAAATATCGCCGAACTTAGCCAGCTCGATGTGCCAAGTGATATCGCCACCCGTTAACAAAACTTTGAGCGCCAGACCGGCGATGGTGAAGGCGGTGGCAGTGGAAAACCACGCGGCGATCGCGCCCTGCCGGCGCAGGAAAAGGGCCGAGCATGCGGCGGCGACGAGGGGGAGGAATAAAATCCAGTGAAGAAGATAGGGAGCCATCGAGAGACTTAGTCGCGCAGGGTGTTAAGGGCGTCGGTTTGGACGGTGCCACGACGACGGAAGAGGGCGACGATCAACGCAAGGCCGACCGCGACTTCCGCCGCGGCGACGGTGATGACGAAGAAGACCAAGACGGCGCCGTCCATCGTGCGGTTAAAGCGCGAGAAGGCCACCAAGGCGAGGGTGGCGGCGGCGAGCATGAGCTCGAGGCACATATAAACTACCAAGAGATTACGACGAACGAGGACGCCGGTGAGGCCGAGCACAAAGAGCAGCCCCGCTAAGATAAGGTGATGGGCGAGAGAGGTGTTTTCCATGGCGGAAATTAAGCGTTATCTTCTTTGGCGTCTTTACTCAGCGAGACGACGCCGACCAGGGCGACGAGCAAGAGGAAGCCAGCGATTTCCAGGGGCAGAAGGTATTTGCTATAAAGGAGGCGACCGAAAGATTTGGCGGAAGTCGTAAACTCAGCCGGATTGATTGACAGTTCGGGTGGGGTCGGGCCCGCAAGGGTTTTTGGGACGGCTCCGGACCAGTGGAAAAGCCACAGCACGCCGGCGCCCAGAAGGAAGAAAGCCGCCAGGCCGATCGCCGCGGTTTTCCAAGGATAGCTGTCTTCAGGGTCATCCGTATTCAAAAGCATGATGATGAATAAAAAGAGCACCATGACGGCGCCGGCGTAGACCAAGACCTGAAGGACGCCGAGGAAGTAGGCATCGAGCAGGAAGAACTCGGCGGCGACCCCGACCAAGGCGAGGATCATCCCCATGGCCGAAGTGACCGCATTGCGGCTGAGGACAAGGAGGAGGGCGGCACCGAGAGTCAGTGCTGCGAAGAACATAAACAGGCCGTCCGGCATATGGGGGAAAGGTAGGATGGGGGGACTTCTTGGAAAGGAGAAAACGAACCAAAGACCCCATTATTTCGAGTTTGTAGCCTTCCTGCTTCGGGGTAGCCAAATTGCCCCAAAGTCAACTGCCCGCCCAGTGGCCGGGGTTATTCTAAGCACTATGCCGTACCAAGGGGAGGTGACGCCGCATGGTACAGGTGGGAAGTTGCTGAATGACCTCGCCCGTATCAAAAAGACCGGACCATTCGGGGAAAAAGGCATCGGCTTCTGGTTCAAGGTCGACGTGGGTCAGGATGAGTTCCGAGCACCAGGGGAGTGCTTCGGCGTAGAGGGCGGCCCCTCCGGCGAGAAAAAGTTTTTTAGCGGGCTCCACGGCGGCCGCTTCCTGCCAGTGGCGGGCAGTGATGACGCCCGGTGCGGAAAATCCGCTCCGGCTCAAGACCACCGTCGTGCGCCCGGGGAGAGGTCGGCCGATCGACTCATAAGTTTTACGGCCCATGAGCAGGACATGTCCCAGGGTCGTAGCCTTGAAGAAAGCAAAGTCCTCGGGGATGCGCCACGGTAGTTTATTATTAATACCAATCCCGCGGTTGCGGGCGACCGCCGCGATGGCGAGGAGAGGGCGACCGAGATCCACGGCTTCAGATGGCGACCGGGGCCTTGATGCCTGGGTGAGGATCGTAGCCTTCGATGGAAATATCTTCGAACTTAAAAGCGAAGAGGTCTTTGACTTCCGGATTTAGCACCAACCGCGGGAGCGACCGGGTCTCGCGGGAGAGTTGCAATTCGACCTGCTCGAGATGGTTGGAGTAGATGTGCGCGTCGCCGAAGGTATGCACAAAATGCCCTAATTTAAGGCCCGCAACCTGTGCGATCATGGCCGTGAGCAGGGAGTAGCTCGCGATGTTAAAGGGCACACCTAAGAAAAGATCGGCGCTGCGTTGGTAGAGCTGGCAGCTGAGCCGGCCATCCGTCGAAACATAAAATTGGAAAAGCGTATGGCAGGGCGGCAGGGCGACCTGATCGGCTTCTTGCGGATTCCACCCCGTGACGATCAGTCTTCGGCTGGATGGGTTGCGGCGGATTTCTTCGAGGAGGCGTTTGATCTGGTCGACACCATTTTCGGCATAGGTGCCGTCGGTCAGTTTCGTCGCGCCGAAGCGGCGCCATTGGTGACCGTACACCGGACCGAGATCGCCTTCTGGCCGGCCGAACTTCGCACACTGCTCGGCGGTGGCCCATTCGTTCCAAATCGAAACACCGCGTTCCGTCAGCCAGGCGTTCTGGGTGCTGCCGGAGAGGAACCACAGCAACTCATGCGTGATCGACTTCATGTGCACTTTCTTGGTCGTCAGGAGGGGGAAGCCTTCCGCGAGGTCGAACCGAAGTTGGGCGCCAAAAATACCCATCGTCCCGGTGCCTGTCCGGTCGCGCCGGATTTCACCCTGCTGCCGAACATGGCGAAGCAAATCGAGGTACGCCTTCATGGGTTCGGTTATTCTCCGTAAAGGACCTATCGCAACACGGAAAGCCACGGGTTGGCTAACCTTTCGCCCTTGCCTCCCTGCCTCCTCGAAGACACCCCTTTGGGGAGCCATCCATGAGCGAAAAGCCCGACCTCAACGCCATTTCTCACGACCTCTTTGCGGTTCGTAAGGAGAAACTCGCCCAACTGCGTGCCGCCGGGGAAGACCCCTACCGTGCCGAGTGGAATCAATCCCATGTCTCGACCGATTGCTCAGGGCTCTTGCCCGAGGGTGTCGAAGAAGGGCCCGAGGTCTCGGTCGCTGGCCGGGTCATCGCCCTGCGGGTGATGGGTAAGGCAAGTTTCGTGAAGCTCTTGGATCGGGGCGGCGTAATCCAGACCTATTTCACGCGCGACGCCTTGGGCGACGCTTACGACACGCATTTCAAAAAAATGGTCGACCTCGGCGATTTCGTCGGGGTGCGCGGAAAGCTTTTCCGGACCAAGACCGGTGAGGTCACTGTCCGGACCGCCGAATATCGCATGGTCGCCAAAGCGCTGCGTCCATTGCCCGAAAAGTGGGCGGGCCTCACGGATGCCGAAAAAATCTACCGCCAACGCTACTTAGATCTGGTAGTGAACGAAGAGTCGCGTCGCCGCTTGTTCACCCGCAGCCGCGTCGTCGAATCAATCCGTAAGTTCCTGTGGAGCCGACAATTCACGGAAGTCGAAACCCCGGCGTTGCATGCCATCGCCGGCGGTGCGGCGGCCCGTCCGTTTGAGACCCATTCAAACGCCCTCGATTGCGATTTCTACCTGCGCATCGCCTTGGAACTGCATTTGAAGCGCTGTTTGGTCGGTGGCATGGATCGGGTCTTCGAAATCGGGCGCGTCTTCCGTAATGAAGGCGTCTCGGTGAAGCATAGCCCTGAATTCACGATGTTGGAAGCCTACCAGGCTTATTCCGATTATCGCGGCATGATGGAGTTGGTGCGCTCGATGATCCAGAAAGTTTGCACCGACGTTCTCGGCACGACCGTCGTCACCCGCCCAGATGGCGTCGCCATCGAACTCGGTGGCGAATGGCGCGAAGCGAAGTATAAGGATTTGATCCTGGAGCGGACGGGTGACGCCCAGTGGTTCTCCCGGACGAAGGAAGAAAAAATCGCCGCCTGTAAGAAGATGGATCTGCACGAGCCGCGGACGGATTGGGAAGATTACGAAATCACCAACGAAATTTTCGGTAAGCTCATCGAGCCGACGTTGATCCAGCCGACCTTCGTCACGCACATTCCGAAGGAGCTCTGTCCTTTGGCCAAGGTGACGCTTACCGACGACTCGACCATCGACGTCTTCGAGCTCTGCATCAATGGTCAGGAGATCGCGCCTGCCTATTCGGAACAGAACGACCCCGGCGTGCAGCGGGAGATGTTGCAGAAGCAGGCCGGTGCTGAGATGCAAAAAATCGACGAAGACTTCCTGCTGGCCCTGGAACATGGCATGCCTCCGGCGGGTGGCCTCGGTATCGGTATCGACCGCTTGGTTATCTTGCTGACGGGTGCGGCTAATATCCGTGACGTCATTCTCTTCCCGACCCTCGGGCCGGAGAAACAATCCTAAGCAACTCCTTGCCCTGGTTCCTCCATCTCGCGCTCCGTCAGCTTTTCCCGCCCGGTAAGCGCTTTCCGGCCTTTGCTACGGTCTCGATCTTAGGGGTGGGCCTCGGGGTGGCTTCTTTGCTCGTTGTCCAGACGGTGATGAACGGTTTCGGGGAAGAGCACCGTTTGCGCATTCGGGAATCTTTTGGCGACTGCGTGGTGCTTGGGCAGAAGCCAATCGAGCAGCCAGAGCGGCTGGTCGCTCAGTTGAAAGCCGATGCCGCCGTCCTGAGCGCCTCTTCTTTCGCCGAAGGTCCAGCCTTGGCACGTCAGGGAGATTTTTCGGGTATCGCTGGGGTGCGCGGCATCGAGGTCGCCGATCAGAATCAACCCGCGCGCAACTATGTCTACGCCGGATTCTTCGACGAATTAGACGATGGTCGCGTCATCCTCGGCATCGGGCTGGCAAGGGCCTTACGCGTTCAAGTCGGCGATAAGGTCGAGCTTTGGTCGCCGTCAATGGCGGAACGCGCGGAGAAGGGTAAAGCCCCGTTGCCGGCTGAATTCGAAGTCTGTGCCATCGTCCGCACGGGCTTCACCGAAGTCGATGACCGGGCGGCGCTCATCCCTGTCCGACGGTTTCGCGAGCTTTGGAACTTAGGGTCACGTTCGCATGGCATCACCTTGCGTCTTAAAGATCCCGCGCAGGCTCCGGCCATCGCTGGCCGCTTAGGCGTCGGTCATCCCGAATTACGTTTCATCCCGTGGCAGGATATTAAGAAAAACTTCCTCGAGGCTATCCGCTTCGAGAAAACGATGCTCTTCTTCCTGATGTTCATCATCACCCTGGTCGCCTCATTCTCGATTGGGAGCACGCTGTTTTCGGCGGTCATCCGACGTTCCCGTGAAGTCGGCGTCTTAGTTTCGCTGGGTTCGGAACGCTGGAAGATCGTCATGCTTTTCGGGCTGCAGGGATTTTTGATTGGGGCCCTCGGTACGGCCTTAGGTTTCTTGCTGACCTGGGCCATCCTCTTTTTCCGTGAAAGTATCTTGGGGACCATCAACGGACTTTTTGGCGACGGCGACATGGTGGCCAGCGTCTACCAGTTCTCCAAAGTCCCGTTGCATTACGACGCATCGGATTTTGTTGTGGCGGCGGGCTTCACGCTTCTGACCACCGCTTTGGCGGGGCTTGTCCCGGCCTTGTGGGCCGCTGGTCGTAAACCTTCGGAGGCGATGCGCGATGCCTGATTCCAATCCCATTTCGACCGGCGAATGCGTCTTGCGGGCTACCGGCTTGCAAAAGGCCTTTGCGGCGCCGTCGGGCCGTTTGCAAATTATCGCGGGCGTTGACCTAGAAATTCGGGCCGGCGAATCGGTTTCGATTCGAGGCTCATCCGGCTCGGGCAAGACGACGTTATTACAGATTTTGGGCGGCTTGGATCTCGCCGATGTCGGCGAAGTTTTGGTGCGAGCTCCGGATTCGGGTAAGTGGGTTTCGCCCCAGTCGGCCATCGGACACGGCATCGGTTTCGTCTTCCAAAATTATCAACTGATGCCGGAGCTCACGGCTTTGGAGAATGTGGCGCTGGCAGCCAGGATCGCTGGAGCGTCCGTCCAGGTCGCGACCGCTGCCGCCAAGGAGTTATTAATATCCGTGGGGCTCGGCGATAGACTCGAGCACCCGCCGGCGCGCCTTTCGGGAGGGGAATGTCAACGGGTGGCGATTGCCCGCGCCATGGTCAATCGACCCGCGGTGATTCTGGCGGATGAGCCCACGGGCAACCTCGATGAAAAAACCGCGGATGAAATCATGAAACTCCTGCTCGGGGTAGTCGCCGCGCGCGGGACGGCCTTGCTTTTGGTCACGCACAGCGCTGAGTTTGCGAGTCGCACGCAGCGGCGTCTGGTGCTTTCGGGTGGGCGGCTTGGCTCTGCGTGATTTGACATCCCCCGAGGTTTCCTCTTTGTGGGCGTTCTCATGAACGCTCCCGTTTCGCCTTCACAGCTTACCTCCGCTCTTAATTGGCGCTACGCCACCAAGGCTTTTGATACGCAAGCGTTGCCCGCCGACATCTGGGCCTCGCTTGAAGAATCCCTCCGTCTGACGCCTTCTTCTTACGGTTTACAGCCTTGGAAATTTTTCATCGTCGCTGACCCTGCCGTCCGCGCGAAGCTTCGACCGGTTTCTTGGAATCAGCCTCAGGTGACGGATGCCTCTCACCTCGTCGTTTTCGCCCGCCGGACGGAAATGACCGAGAAGGATGTCGAAGATTTTTTTAATCAGATGGTGACCGAGCGTAACGCCAACGCCACGGTGTTGGAACCTTATCGTCAGATGATGATCGGGGGCGTCGTCAAGGGCATGGATGCCGCCAGACAGCGCGAATGGGCCGCCCGTCAGCTTTACATTGCACTTGGCCAATTGATGACCTCGGCCGCCGTCCTCGGCGTCGATACTTGCGCGCTCGAAGGTATTGATGCCGCCGCTTATACCGAAATCCTCGGCCTCAAGGGTTCAGGCTTCGAAGTCGTCGTGGCTTGCGCCGTCGGTTATCGGGCGAAGGATGACAAATATGCCGCGATGAAGAAGATCCGCTTCCCGGCCAGTCGCGTCATCGGCCGCATTTAAATTAACTGCGGCTGGCCCATTGGGTAAACTCGCGGTCATCGGTCAGTACCGACGGGTCGCCGTATTCCGTTGAGAGTAGGGTGCGGTACGCTTCGTCGGCAAATCTCCGACAGTGCAAAAGCACGCGGGCGCTTTGCCCTGGCGCGCGGACAAGGCGTCCCAGCGCTTGATTCACTTTGCGCATGCCGGGGCGGACGTAAGCCAGAGAGAAGGCGTCTTCGGCGCCATCGTTAGCGAACATTTTTCGGCGAGCTTCTTGGAGCGCATTCACTTCGGGTAAGGCCGGACCGATGATCACGGCGGAGCGGATGCGTCCGCCGAGCATATCAACGCCTTCGCCCAGGGACCCGCCGAGGATTAGGCAGAGGATGGTAGTGCGATTGAGCGAATCTTCGACGAAGCGTGCCGTGCCGTCCGGGCCCAGGCCGCGCGGTTGGAGGGCCAAGTCGGCCTTGGGGCTGAGTTTGCGAATTTCGCTCACGACATTTTCCGCATATTTATAAGAAGGGAAGAACGCCGCGACGGCCCCTTCTTCGGAGAGACGTAAGAGCGCGGCGGCGGTCTGAGGGAGATGTTTTTCGCGCGTCTTAAGTCGCGTATCGACCCGACCATCGATCGCGACGGTGTAAGCGCCTTGTCGCCAGGGGGCGAGGGCGTCGACTCGGATGAACGTGTCTGGATCGAGGCCGCAGTCCGCCGCCAAGGAGCCTTTCGGCCCGGGCGTGGCCGTCATGAGCAAGGCGTGACCGTAGGTCAGGAGGCGTTCGCCCGTTGCTTTGGCCGCCGACAGGCAATCGAGACTGAGCATCCCTTCACGCGGGGACCACAGGAGCCATCCGAGGTCAGCTTTTTCTAAACGCTCGGACCAAGCCGCGGCGTTCCATACGGCTTGCTTTCCGCTGTCAGGTAAATCGTCGGTATTAAATGGGTGTTCGGCGGCGAGCGTCGAAAGTCGATCGGCGATGGCCATGGCTTCGATGCGATCATCGGGCGAGAGCGCATCTGCTTTCGGAAGCCTTTGGAGAAAGTCGGCCCAGGCTTGGGCGGCAGTACACCAGGCCGCGGGGGCTTTGAATCGGGTCAGGGTGAAGGAAAAATCGGCGGCCGCGGCGGCTTCGTCGCGCATCGAGAGGCATTCCGCGGCCCGTTCGGGTAAGTTATGGGCTTCATCGACAATCAAGGCCGTATCAGCGTTTTCCCAGCCCGGAACAGTTTCGAGTGCCGCCCGGTTACGGGGGGAGAACACGTAGTTGTAGTCGCAGATGACCACGTCGGCGTGACCGAGCATCGCTTTGGTGATATCCCAAGGCGGGACGCCGGCGATGCGACCAAGTTCACGGATGCGGCGCAAGTCCGCACCGTCTTCGAGCAGTGCTTGCGGGTCGATCGCGGCCCGCGCCCAGTTACGGCGGATTTCTTCCGGGTCATCGGTCTGGCCTTCGACTTCATGTTCGGCGCGGGGACGCAGGACGAGGGCGCGCAACTCGCTTGGTTTGGCTAAGCGGCGTAATTCATGCAGGACTTGAAGTTGGCCAGTGCCTTTGCCCGTGAGGTAGAGCAAGCGGCCCGCTCGGCCGCCGCGCATCAACGCCAGCCCATGTCGCAAAGCCGCGGAAGTTTTCCCGAAGCCCGTCGGCGCGACCAAGAGTCGTGTAGCGGATTCGATGCCCGCTTGGTCAAGATCGGCGCAACATTGCAACCATTCAGGACGGGGTTCCTTGAACGGCAGTCGTTCCGGGAGGTTGAGCAGGCGGGCATGACTGGCACGGCGATTTTCCGCATGGGCGGCGACCGTCTCGGCTTGTTTTAATAAGTCGCCTTCCGCGGAAGACGAAAGCGCGACGGTTTGCTGCGTGCCGTCGGTGGGGTCGATGAAGATGACTTCGCCTTGGACGGAACGAGTGTCAGGTAAGAGGCGGGCGGCATGACAATAGGCGGCCAGCTGTAGAAAGTGGTGTGGGTAACGTTTGATCAGGAATTCCGCTTTGCGCGGCAGGCTCGTGCTGACGGTCTTGATTTCCCGGATTTTGATTTCACCCTCGCGCTCCAGCCATTGATCGGTCCGCCCGGTGATGGCGATCGTCCAGCCTAAGGCCCCAATCTCGCTGGAGACAGCGTGCTCGAACGTCCAGCCTTGGCCTTCCGCATCCGCGTGGCGCCGCAGGGTCTCATGCCATTGGCGACCCGCTTCGGCCCGCCAGGGCGCCCCGCCGGCCCCGGCGCCGGGGCCAGGGCGGAAGGTCGCAAACTCTTGGGCGCTGAGTTCGACGCGCTTGGTCTTGATGAGTATTCGCATCAGGGCAGCACGAAGTGGGCTTCGCCTGCGGCCCAGCGTTCGAGGTCGATGGAAAGGGCTAAGACGCTTTCTTCTTCGATGGTTTGGGCGTCAAGGGGGTGCGTCAGAATGCTGACTGCGAACTCTTGGCGAGCGCCGAGGCGGGCGAACCAATGTTCTTGGACGGGCCAGCCGCCATCTTTGATCATCAGCCAGAGAGATTTAAAATAGGCGCAATCCGCGCGGGGGCGGGAAGCCATCGCGTCAAAACTTTCGAGCGCAATGCGATAACAGACCGCCGCTGATTCGGGGGGCGGCGGATTTTTGCGAATCATCGAGGCCAGCCGGCAAGCCCGTTCCAGGGTGCGGTGATTTTGCGCGAGCCCGCTGCGGCGAGTCAGTAGCCGGTAATCGCGGGCAAAGCGGATGCCGTTGTCTTTGGCAAGTTCGAGGATGACTTCACCCTCATCGAAGAGATCGGGAGACGTCGTGCCTTTGCCGCGATGGGTGCGGAGTAAGCATCGCGTCAGGCCTTGGTCGGGTTCGAGCGCCGTGATGAGCGTGTGTGATTCACCTGACGGGTCGCGTCCGAGGATGAGGCAGCGCAGACTCGAGGTGGACATCAGCCCCGCTTTTTTTCTTCAAGCTTAGGGACGACGGCGCCGAAACTCATCAACAGACCCAGGGCTTCGGAGACGGTAAGTTTGGTCTCGCGGACGTCTTCCGGCGAAACTTGTAAAATAAAACCGTTCGTGGGGGCCGGTGCGGTCGGGACAAAGACATTCACGACGGGCTTACCTAAGGCTTCGCTGAAGATGGCTGGGTTTTCGTGCGTGACGAAGCCAACGCTCCAGCTGCCGGGGCGTGGGTATTCGACCAACACGACCCGGCGAAAGGTTTCTTTATTCCGGCCGCTCAGGGCGTCGACCATCTGACGGATGGAACTGTAGAGTGAACCGAGGCCGGGGGTGCGCTCGAGGAGGGTGGCGAACCAGCGGTGGAGGAGTTTGCCGAAGAGCCGTTTGGAGAGCCAGCCGACGATGGTCAGGATGATTATCATCACGAGGGCGGACGCCACCATGAGACTGCCGCCTAAGGTGCCGGAGCTAAAGTCAGGCAGGGGTTGGCGAGAACTTTCAAAAAACCAGCGCAGGCATTCTTTGGCGATAGTTTGGACGGGCTTGCCGATCAGATCCAAAAGAATGGAGATGACGTAGAAAGTCAGACTGATCGGCAGAAGCAGGAACATCCCCGTCAGGAAGTTGTGGCCGACCCGAGAGGCGAAGGTCGTCTTTTCTGGCGTTTCACTCATGCCACCACAAAAGGAAGTCCCGAGGCCGTGGCAAGGTCGGTCACAGGATTCCGGGATTGGAACCTCGGCGGCGGGCCCCTTTAATGAACTTATGAAGATATTCCTCTGGGTTGCTCTCGCCCTTGCTGTGACGTCGGCCAGACTGGCTGCCGTGTCCGAAGCCTATCCCCGCACCGCGCCTGGCGACCTCGAGCTCAAGACCTTGCCGGCGGCCCGCTGGATGCGCACGGAATCCGCAAACGATTATTTCGCCGCGGACAACGTGCTATTCAGGAAGCTCTTCCGCTACATCGACTCCAATAAGATCCCGATGACCGCGCCGGTCGAAGCGGGCATCAAGCCAGGCACGATGGTCTTCTACATGGACGAAGCCTCGGCCAAGCGCGCGGACCTCGCGGAGACGCCGCAGGTGAAGCTATCGTCGGTGCCCGAACGACGCGTGGCCGCCATCGGTATCCGCGGTTCTTATAGCCGCGAGAATTACGAGGAAGCCTTGACCGAACTTCGCGCGTGGCTCGCGAAGCGGGCCGACGTGAACGCGTCTGGCGAACCGTATGCGGTCTATTGGAACAGTCCATTCGTGCCGTTCTTCCTCAAGCAGTCGGAAGTGCACATCCCCGTCCAGCTACTTTCAGCAAAGTAAACGCTTTCAAATCCAGGGACGCTGGCGCCAAGCGAGGCCTTCGGCGATTTCGCGAGCGAGTTCGGGACCCCGGAAAATAAGACCGGAATACACTTGGACCAGACAGGCGCCTTCGTCCATGAAGCGCCCGGCGTCTTGAGCGGAGAGGATGCCGCCGCAGCCGATGACGGGGATCCGGCCTTGGGACGCTTGGACGAGGTAGCGCACGGCGTGCAGGGAGCGTTCAAGGAGGGGGGCGCCACTTAAGCCGCCTTTGGTCGCGCAGGCCGCCGTGCCCAGCGGGCGCGTGATGGTCGTATTGGTCGCGATGATGCCGGCGAAACCGCATTCTCCCACGACGCTGACGATGTCGCTGAGCTGGTTGGGGTTTAGGTCCGGCGAAACTTTGAGTAAGAGTGGGACGGGTCCGCCGACGATGGTTTTATTTTCTTGGGCCAAGGTCGAGAGTAGTTGGACGAGCGGTGCCCGATCCTGCAAGGCACGTAAGCCTGGCGTGTTGGGGCTGCTGATGTTGACGACGAGGTAATCGGCCAGCGGGGCGAGGAGTTTGAAAGAGTAGAGATAATCTTCGTGGGCCCGTTCGTTGGCGGTGTCTTTGTTTTTACCGATATTAATCCCGAGAGGGCAGGTGCGTTGACCGCGACCGGGTTGGCTCTGGAGTTTTTTTTGCAAAGCCTCCGCACCGGCGTTCGGGAAGCCGTACGAATTTACCACCGCGCTAAGTTCCGGGTAGCGAAAGACGCGGGGACGTTCGTTGCCCGGTTGGGCCTTAGGCGTGACGGTGCCAACTTCGACGTGACCAAAGCCGAGCGCGGCGGCTCCGCGCCAGCCGATACCATCTTTATCAAACCCGGCGGCGAGACCGACGTGGTTGGGAAAGTTTAGGCCGAAGGCGGTGATCGGTCGGCCGCCCTTGGGGGTCAGATGCCGCTCCATTAGGCCACGGAGCGGGGGCAGGGCGCCGAGGGCACCCATGCCTCTTAGGCCTACTTGGTGGGCTAATTCCGGGTCTAGGGCGTAAAGGGCCTTGGTTAGCACTTTTTCATACAGGAAAGACATTCCCAGCAGTTAAGGGAGGAATGGACGGAAGGAAAGCGGAGAAGGGTTCCTTTTCGGGGTGAGTCAACCCCTCTTGACTCCCGGCGATAGTTGGGCAATTCACCCTGCCATGGCTGTGACTACCTCCAAACTGCTCTGGTGCACCCTTCGCTTTAAAGAGAAGGAAGGGACGTGGTGGGTGAAGGAGAATTCCGACCCTAAGCATTACGAGCCTGATGGTTTGGGTATGCTCGACCCGCACCAATTCCCTTGGATTTTGGACATGATGGATCCGCTCCGGGAGTACGGTCTGTCTAACGAAATCCTGGAAGCGGCCTTCGTTCCTTTCCAGGCGCAAGAGCTGGATAAAGATCAAGTGCTTCGCCTCGTCCGCGTCGCCGAACACATTCTCGATTCCGAAGAACAGCTCTTTGCGATGCCGAACGTCAAAGACGGCGACAAGGGAGCCTATGCCGACTTCCTCGAGCACATCATGCGTCTGCGCGTGAAACTCATCAATGACACCATCAAACTCGAGCAGAAGTTGACCGTCGAAGATGTGGATGAACAACTGAGCGAATTGCGCAACCAAGCCCTTATCGAAGGTCGCGACATCCACCCCTTCGAAGAAATCACCGATATCCTCGAGTTCGTCCCGTTAGGTCATGAAGTCCCGAACGACGAGGACGATGATGACAAGCCTGCTCGTGCGCAATCTGCCGCCGAAGACATCCCTGATCTGCCCGACGTCGAAGAAGATAAAGACATGGAAAAGAATCTTCGCTGGGACGAAGAAGAAGAGCCCAGTGAAGAAGGTCGGGAAGAAGAAGGGGGCGCCTCTGGTGGCCGTCCTGCTTCCGGTCGTCGCCGTTAAGCGAGCGGCGAATTACTTCGCGGGCGTCGGTTTCTCTTCGGTCTGAGGCCGTGGAGAAGTCGCGGTTGGGTCGGTCGCGGCAGTCGCCGCCTTGGTGCTGACCTGAGACTCAAAGAGCCAGAGTCGCCGCGAGGGCATGTCGATTGCGATGGGGTGGGCTCGCAAGAAGTCGTCGCCCAGTAGGTTGTGTTCAGTATCGCGGATGAATTCCACGCCCGTGAGCGGCGCGCCGCCGATGAGCAGCGATTTGATTTGGCAGACTTCGATGCGCGTAAGGCTGACGCTACGGACGGTGGCGATGGGGATGTAGCCACGAAAAGAGGTCTTCCCCTTGAACTTCATCGAGCTCATGTAGGATTTCGAAGCTCCGGAATCGACGATCATCGGCACTTTCTGGCCTTCGACTTCGATGTTCACGCCGCAGTGTCCGCCCCGACTGTAACAAGCGACTTCATGAGCGGCCGAGGTGTCAGGGGTTTTTCCTAAGGTCATGACGCGATTGCCGAGATCCATGTAGAAAGCGTGTTCGAATAAAATATCCGCCCCGAGCAGGCCGTCGAGGTCCATGCCGTCGAGCGGCATGATGGCGACGTGGAAATCTCGCCAAGTCGCTCCGCCGGCCTCAAGGGTCTCGACGTAGGCATAAGTGGACTCGCCGCGACCCGAGTTGCCCATGGTGGGCACGCTGAACGCTGCGCTGATCCCGCAGCGCTCCGCCGCGCGGGGCGTGATCACCGCCGAGCCTTGGCAGCCCGTATCCACTCCTAAGACTAATTCCGTGCCATTGATTTTTACCCGGATGGTGGGGATAGATTTGATTTTTAACCGGAAGGTGGCGATGCCCTCGGGCGGCAACTCGGTCTTTGGGTTTTTAATTTCCTGTGCTGAAAGGATGGCCGTAAGGCCGAAGACAAAACTGATTAGAAAGTATTTCATCAGGGGGGAAACTTGTCGGAGTATGTCACCCTAGGAGTATTTAGGGTAAGGTCGACAAGGACTTGATGATTCCTACCCTCAGACGGCCACGGAAGGCCCACGCCGACGGCGCCACCCGTAAGTCAGGCCGAAACAAATCCCCCCCAAGCTGACGGCCCAATCTCCGTAGCGCACCCAGAACGTCATCTCGTGTGGACCTTTGGCGATGGCTACGGGGCTGATCAGTTGGCTCCCTTGGAAGTAAATCGTGCCTTTGTTCGTGACCGGGAAGGAGCGTCCAAGCGCGTCGATTGAGCCGCTCCATCCCGCGTTACCGCAGCGGACGACCGGCAGTCCAGTGGCGGCGGCGAGCAGGATCGAGTGGGCCGCATGCTGGTAGGCCCCGGCTTCGCGTCCGTACCAAGCATCGTTGGTCACGACGATCAGCAGGTCGGCTCCAGCCTGCGCGTGTTCGCGGGCCAACTCGGGGAATACGTCCTCATAGCAGACCAGTGCGCCGGCGGAGAACGTGAACCCACGACGGGAAGTAAGGGGCAGCAAGGCGACGTCTTTGCCGGCGATACAGTCTTCGTTAATCGGGACCACTTTTCGCAAGGGGATGAAGTCGGCCAACGGCACATACTCGCCAAAGGGCACGAGGTGTCGCTTGGCGTAGGTCGGTTTCTGCACGCCTTCTTCGGTGATGATGGCGACACCATTACCGTAGCCGTTACCTCGGCGGTCGATAGCGCCGATGACGAGCGGGGTATGCGCGGCTTTGGCCAAGCTGCTTAAGCGTGCGACGTAAGGTTCGCTTTCCAGCGAGAGCGGAAGTGCCGCTTCAGGCCAGAGGATAAAGTCGGCTTTTTGGGATGCGGCGACGTCGAGGGTGAGACGGCCGATCACTTCGATATGGTCCTGGAGGCGGGCGCTATCCCATTTTCCGTGAGGATCAAAATCGGTTTGCACGACCGCAGCGGTGACGAATTCGTGGGCTTCGTGGGCGGTGCGGCTATTGCGGTCGAGGAGCGCTAAGAAAGAAAGCCCGATGGGAGCGAGGCCGAGATAGAGTTCGGGGGTGATGCGATTAAGCCAGCCGAGCGGACCTAAGGGCGCGAGTTTGGCGTCGGCCTGATAGAATCCGATGAGACGAACGATCCAGCGGGCTAAGCCCAGATTAAATGATACCAAAACAATCGAGAGCCCATACGGCCCCGCCCAAGCGCAGAGGCTGAGCATGACGGGATTATCGGTCTGGCTGGCGGCCAGCGGCAGCCAACCAAAACCGGTCAATGCGGTCGCGCGGAGCCATTCGAGCAGGCCCCAGGCCCCAGCCAGCCCAAGCATCGCGAGCAGCCGGGCCGGAAGGCCGGCGTTATTGCAGGCGGGAAATATCCATCGCAGGGCCAGCAGCCAGACAAACGGATACAGGGCGCAGTAGGCCGTGAGCAGGATCAAGCCTAACCAACCGAGCGGTGGGTAAACGTGGCGCAACCAAATCAATAAACTGATCCACAGCACCCAGCTCGTTACGAAAGAGGCGCGCCTCCAAGTTTTGAAGTCGGGGAGTTGGGCGGCCGCGGTGGCAGCGGGCACCAGGGCGATGAAAGCCATGAACGGGTGACCGACAGGACCGAAGGAAAAGAAAAGCAGCAAGGCGGTGAGCGACGTTCCGCCCCAAGCAAGTCGGGAACTGGAACGCACGCCCATCGCCGCGGCTTCGGTCATTCGGAAATCGTTTCGACGTATTCCCAACCTTCATCCCGGACGAGTGCTTCGGCTTTCTTCCACTTGATCTCCTGGATTTCCGGGCCTTTTTTGATTCGCACGATAGCGTTACGGCCGATCTTGACGGTCGCGCGGCGGAATGGTTCGTGTTTGATTGGGGCCTTGGCGGCCGCAGTGACCGTTTCGGATTCGGTGCCTGGCTCCGCGGGGCCGGTCGCCTTGGTCAAGCCTTGGGCGCGGCGCATCAGGGCTTCCAGCGCTTCCATGGAAGAGCCCGTTCGGAAGAGACCCGAGCAGACATCGTTACGAAGCTGACGCATGAGGCGTTCGAAGGCCTTGAAGGCTTCGGTCTTATATTCGTTCAGCGGATCTTTTTGCGCGTAACTCCGGAGACCGACGCCACGGCGAAGGTCTTCCATTTCCGTCAGGTGGTTTTGCCAATTACGATCGATGCCGCGAAGCAAGATGCTGCGCTCGAGGTATTGAAGCATTTCCTTGGATTCATGTTCCTCCCGGCCGACTTGCAGGTTGCGCACCTTGGCGAGGGCGAACTCGAGCGCTTGAGCAGGCGTGCGGCTTTCAATCTCATGGGCGTCGATGCGCATATGGAAAGCGGTGATGAACCAATAGACGAAGGCCTCGGTGCCACGGGCTTCGGCCGGGCTGTGGGGGTCAGGGAAGGCGGTGGCGAGGCGATCTTCGATTTCCTCGGTGATGATATCGAGGACGGTTTCGCGCGTGTCTTCGGTTTTTAGAGTTCGATTGCGCAGCGCGTAGATGATTTGGCGCTGCTGATTAAGCACATCATCGTACTGCAGCAGGCGTTTGCGCATCGAATAATTTTGGCCCTCGACCCGCTTCTGAGCGGTACCGATGGAATGGTTCATCAACGGGTGCTCCAACGGTTCGCCCTCCTTGAAAGATTTTTCGAGCAACGAGGAGATGATGCCTTGGTTGGAGAACAGGCGCATCAGGTCATCTTCGAGTGAGACCAGGAAGCGTGAGCCACCAGGATCGCCTTGGCGCGAGCAGCGGCCGCGCAACTGGCGGTCAACGCGACGGGATTCATGGCGTTCGGTGCCGAGGACGTAAAGACCGCCTAATTCACGCACGCCTTCGCCGAGGCGGATGTCCGTACCGCGTCCGGCCATGTTGGTGGCGATGGTGACGGCGCCGTTCTGCCCCGCCAGCGTGATGATATCGGCTTCTTGCTCGTGGTGTTTGGCGTTGAGAATCTTGTGAGGGATTTTGGCCATGCCGAGCATACGGCCCAAGGTTTCGGAAGCTTCGACCGAGGCGGTTCCGACCAAGACGGGTTGACCGCGTTTATGGGCCTCGCCGATTTCCTTGATGGCGAACTGATATTTTTCGCGGCGGGTTTTAAAAATGATATCGTTGTCGTCGGTCCGGATGCAGGGGCGGTGGGTCGGGAGGGTGACCACCGACAGCCGGTAGATGTCATTGAATTCCGAGGCCTCCGTTTCGGCTGTCCCCGTCATGCCAGCCAGCTTCTGGTACATCCGGAAATAATTTTGAATCGTGACGGTTGCGTAGGTCTTATTCTCTTTCTCCAAGGGGACGCCTTCTTTGGCTTCAACGGCTTGGTGTAACCCGTCCGACCAGCGACGGCCTTCCATGATGCGTCCGGTATTTTCGTCGACGATTTTCACCTTACCTTCGTGAACGACGTATTGTTTATCGCGTTCGTAGAGCGAGTAGGCCTTCAGCAACTGGCCGATGGCGTGAATGTCTTCGGAGACCCGGGCGTAAGCTTTTTCGGCTTCATCGCGTAAGGCCGCCCGGCTTTCAGGCGAAAGGCTTTCATCGCGGTCGAGCTCGACGTAACGGGTGGGCAGGTCGGGTAATACGAACGCATCCGGTTCGCCGGGGCGAAGGGTATCGCGGCCAAGTTGCGTGAGGTCGGATTCGTGGTTCCGTTCGCTGACGGCGAAATAGAGGCGCTCCTTGAGGTGGTAGCGGCGATCTTTTTCCATTTCGCTGGCGAGCACGCCTTCGTGCCGCTCGAGTAGTTTGCGCCAGCGGCCATTCTCCATGAGACGCAGGAAGAGTCGGTTGCGTGGCATGCCGTTCGAGGCCATCCAAAGTTTGTCGAGGACGTCTGGCGAGGGCTCTTTATCATCGGGTACTTTATCCAGTTCGTCGCGGGCCTCGGTGATCACGCGCGTGACCAAGCGAATCTGAAGCTCGACCAGGCCTTGGATGGATTGGCGGAGGCGCGGGAAGGCGGGTTCGCTTTCTTCGGCGACCGGGCCAGAAATGATCAGGGGGGTGCGGGCTTCGTCGATGAGGATGGAGTCGATTTCATCGACGATGCAGTAGTAGTGCGAACGCTGGACTTGTTCGTCGGCTGACAGCGCCATGCCGTTATCGCGCAGGTAATCGAAACCGAATTCGGACGCCGTGCCGTAAGTGATGTCGCAACCGTACGCCAGTTTGCGTTCGTCGTTGGCCATCTGGTTTTGAATGCACCCGACCGTGAGACCGAGCCAACGGTAGAGGTGACCCATCCATTCGGAGTCGCGCCGTGCCAGATAGTCGTTGACGGTGACGAGTTGGCAATTCCGTCCCGTGAGGGCGTTGAGGTAAAGGGGCAGGGTGGCGACCAGGGTCTTGCCTTCGCCAGTCGCCATTTCGGCGATCTTGTTTTGGTGCAGGGCCATGCCTCCGAGTAGCTGAGCGTCGAAGTGGACCATCTGCCAGGTCAGCTCGTGGTCGCAGACCAGGCAGGAAGTGCCGCAAAGGCGACGAGCCGCATTTTTGACGACCGCAAAGGCTTCAGGTAGGAGACTGTCGAGCGATTCGCCTTTTTCGTGCCGGCTCCGAAGTTCGGCGGTTTTGCCACGGAGTTGATCGTCGGTCAGCTTCTGGTAAGCTGTCTCGTGGGCATTAATCTGCTTTACGATGGGTTCGCACTTACGGAGGAACTTCCGATTGTGGTTACCAGAGAAGAGCTTGAGGATACTGAGAAACATGGGTCCGGGCGCGAAAGGTAGCAAACCCCGACCCCACCCCCCGGGGCAAGCCTTGACTAAGGTTGTTCACGGTTGGTTTTCCGCCTTGCCGTTGGCTTACAGCCCTCAAGATGGGTATCCCCTATGGCTGAAAACGTCCTTATCCTTGGTACCGGCTGTGCCGGCCTTACCGCTGCGATCTACGCCGCACGAGCTGGCCTCACCCCGCTGGTGCTCGAGGGCGGCCAGCCTGGTGGCCAGCTGACCACCACCTCCGAGGTCGAGAACTTCCCGGGCTTCGTCCACGGCGTCGACGGCAATGAACTTATTACTAATATGAAGGGCCAGGCCGAACGCTTCGGCGCGAAGTTTGCCTGGGATCGCATCGACTCCGTCGACTTCTCCGGCCCGATCAAGAAGCTCAAGGGCGGCGAAGCCACCTATGAGGCCAAGGCCGTGATCATCGCCACCGGCGCCTCGCCGCGTTTCTTGGGTATCCCTGGTGAACAGGAATACTACGGCGGCAACGGCGTCACGACCTGCGCGACGTGCGACGGCGCTTTTTATCGTAACGTTCCGGTGGTCGTTGTCGGGGGCGGCGATTCCGCCTGCGAAGAGGCCCTCTTCCTCACCCGTTTCGCTTCCAAGGTCTACCTCGCGCACCGTCGCGATACCTTCCGCGCTTCTGAGATCATGATCCAGCGCGTGAAGAACCACGCGAAGATTGAACTCGTCCTTAACGTCACGCCGAAGCAAATCCTCGGTGGCGCCGACGGCAAGGTCCACACGCTGGAAGTAGTCGAGAAGTCCGGTGCCGTCCGCGCGCTGGGCGTGAAATGTGTTTTCGTCGCCATTGGCCATGTCCCTAATTCTCAAGCCTTCACGCCGGCTCTCGAGGTCGACGCTGGTGGTTATTTCGTCGCCGGTGCCAACACCGTCAGCACCAATATCCCCGGGGTCTTTGTCGCCGGTGATTGCTCGGACCACGTCTACCGCCAAGCCATTACCGCCGCGGGCATGGGCTGCCGCGCCGCTATCGAAGCCGAACGCTGGTTAGCGGGACTCTGAACGTCGCGGTATAGCCGCGACGAGGGGACACGTGGGCAAGGTGACACGTGGGTATGCTATTAAAAGTAAAGGGTGACCTGCGCGAGGCAGCGCTCAAAGGGGGCAGCATAGGGAGACCGGAATGTTAGCTTGGGATATATAACCCCAGCCAATCACCCGGTCTCCGGTTTCCCTTTGAGTTCTTGATGCGCCGATCTTTCGGGTCTCAGGTCTCGGCTGCAGGTCCGGATTCGGGTGCGGGTTCGGGACCTGTACCTGTACCTGAATACCCTAACCCGATCCCCGATGGCCGAGACCTGAGACCTGAGACCCGAAATGCCCTCTCCGGCCCTCGCTTCTTGCCTCCCTTGCCAACTTGTCAACTTGCCAACCGGTCAACTAATGGCGTCGGCCCGCCACCCGCCACCTGGGGCTGCCACCCGCCACCCGAGATTGAGCGCAATCATCCGGTTTCCGGTTCCCCTTTAAGTTTAGTTCTCTGTCTCGAGGTAGGGACGCCACTGCGTGGCGTCCGTGCGGCGTAAGGTAGGGATGAGATGACATCTCATCCGTTCGAGACCGAAGGTGAGACTTGGTCGG
>Ga0114966_10000413_pt1 | contig 42157 bp, 34 predicted proteins | sample M_130207_XF_Meta_FD_87029 | JGI IMG/M metagenome (GOLD analysis project Ga0114966, IMG submission 87029) | Freshwater microbial communities from Lake Montjoie, Canada to study carbon cycling - M_130207_XF_MetaG | ecosystem: Environmental > Aquatic > Freshwater > Lake | place: Lake Montjoie... | reverse complement strand
TCGACCACGCAGATTTACACCCACGTCGATCAGCAGCGGCTCAAAGCCATCCACCACCGCTTCCACCCGCGGGCGAAGTGAACAACCCGCCCGGCTACAACTCAAGGGCATGCCATCCACTCCCCTGCCCGCCCGTCTGCGCGCCGCCGAAATCTGGGTGGTGCTCGGGCTCCTGATTCTGCTGAACACCGCTTTTGTTGCGGCCCTTCATTGGCAGGTCGTGCCGTTCGGGCTTTACGCTTATGGGCGCTTCTTAGTGCTGGGATTGGGGCTCGTGGGGCTGGTGGCGCTGTTTCGCGGGCGGGCGGGCGCGCGGGGTCTCGTCCAGGCGATGGCCGTGTGGCGGGTGGCTCCGGGCTGGTACCTCCTGGCGGCGGCGTGGGCGCCGCTGCTGTGCGTGACCACGCTGCTGACGAAAGGACTGTCCACCGGGTTTCAGGTGCTCCGCGCGGACCTCGGTATTTTCACCCAGCCAGCGGCGCTGATGATGATCCTCACCGGCTCGGTCATCGGTGAAATCGTGTGGGTCAGCTACGCGATCAATCGCCTCGCCGGGCGTTTCACGGTGCTCGTGGCGAGCCTGATCGTGGGCGTTTTCTGGACGCTGTGGTGGATGCCGATCGTCTACCTCGGCGTGGGCGTGATCCCCGGCCTGCCTTTCGGCGCGCTGCTCGTGAATATGCTCGGAGTGGCGGCGATGTGCGGCTTCATCTACGCGCGCACCGGCAGCGGCGTCGTCGTGCTGCTGCTCCAGGTCATGCTCAATAGCACGCTCCTCGTTTTCCCCGTGCTCCCGACCAGCGGCGGGCTGAAAACCTACTGGCTTTTCGCGGTCATCTACCTGCTCGCGTCGCTCGCGATGCATGTCGCCTTTGGCCCGCGGCCGCTCTTTCGCGTGGTCAAACGTGGGAACTCGGCCCTGGAGGAGCGGGCCGAACTGCGGGTGTGAGGGTGCCTCCGCATCCTGCCGAGCACAGCCGCCGCAAGCCGCAGAAGCTCAGGAGCAGGAGCTGCCCGCGATGCGGCGCAGCAGGGCGTGGGGTTCAAGGCGCTGCCGCCGGGGGAATCTTCGACTCCGCAATCACCCGCGCACTCACCGCGGGCACCGGGCCTTCCGCGGCGACTTCCACCAGACGGCCAGTCTCGCGGTAGAAATCCACGAGCGGACCGATCATTCGATGAAACAAGGCGATCCGTTGCCGAATGGTCGCGGGCTCGTCATCGGCTCGCCGAAACAATTCCCCGCCACACGCCCTGCACACCCCGGGCCGGTCCGGCGGGTTCGACGCCTCGTGGCAGGTCCGTCCGCACGACCGGCACGTCAGCCGACCTGAGAGTCGCCGCAAGATTTCCTCGTCGGAAACGGCAAGGTACAGAGCCCGCGCGACCACGCCGCCGCACGCCGCCACGATGCTTTCCAAACTCTCCGCCTGAGCCCGCGAGCGGGGATAGCCATCCAGCACGAAACCCCGCGCGTCCGGACATCCGCCGAGCATCGCCCCGACCAACTCCCTGGCCACTTCATCCGGGACGAGTTGCCCGTTGGCGATCGGCTCCCGGGCCCGGCGACCCAACGCTGTCGCCCGGCGGATGTGATCGCGGAGATGCTCGCCCGTCGAGAGATGCTGATAACCCAGCGCCGCAGCCAGTGCCTGCCCGTGCGTGCCCTTCCCCGATCCCGGTCCCCCCAGCAGCACGACGACCGTCCGTGAGGGACTTTGCTGCGCGCCTTTGGCCGCCGGGGCGGTCTCCGCGCTGAGCTGGAACTCATGGAAGCGCCTCCCGACGCGCTCCGCGCCGGGAGCCTGCGCGCGGTATTCACGATCGCAGGGCTTGGGGTCAAAGACGGCGGTCGTGAGCATGCTTCAAGGGACATGGGCAACCTTGCGGCGCACCCATTTTTCCAACTCGATACGCGCACGAGCGGCAAGGAGGGTCTCGCCACTTCCGACGCCGGGAGTTTCCGCCATCGGGCTGCTACTCCGCAGGCGGCCACACGACGAGGACCGGACGCCGGCCGCCTTGCAGCACGCCGAGCGAGACGGAGCCGAGCACCTTCGCCGTGAAGCCGGGGCGCGTGTGGCTCCCGACGCAGATGACATCCGCGCCGAAACGCTCCGCCGCCGCGCAGATCGCCTCGGCGGTCTCCCGGCTTTCGGCGCATTCGACTTCGGTGGTGATGCCGCGCGCCTCCGCATCATTCGGCGCGAGCGCGCGCAATTTCGCCTCGCACTCCGCGACGAACTGCGCGTGTTCCATTTGCGTGGAAACCGCGCCGCCGCTCTGCGGACTCGGCAGGTGGAAAGGCGCGGCGACATGCACCAGCCGGACAGTGCCGCCGGGCTGGACGATCGAATACCCATGGGGCGCGGCGAAGCCGTGGGGCTCGTTGAGATCGACCGCCACGAGCACGCGGCGGCACTCGCGCATGCGCGGCCCGGCCATCGGCGCGGCGGCGGGCACCGGCACGCAGGCCACGCTCATCGGCGCGTGGTGCAAGAGGCCCCGCGAGACGGAGCCGTGCCGCAGCCGCTCGAGGCCGTGCCAGCGATGCGTGCCGACGACGACGAGATCCGCCTGCGCCTCGACCGCCATCTCCACGAGCGGCGCATCCGTGCGGCCCCAGTTTCCGACCACGCGCACCTCGACGTTTTCCCCGCCGAGCACGCGCGCGACTTTCTCCCGCACATCGCGCTCAAGCACCCGCTGGATCGCCGGCACATTCCCGCTCAACCCGATCGCCCCGGAGACGCCCAGCCGGGCCGCCTCCTCGGGCGGCCAACCCACAAAGCCCACGACCACCTCGCACGGCCCGATCTCCCGCAATTCCGCGATCCAGCGCAGCGCCGCATCGGAGCTGGCGGTGAAATCCGCGCCGACAAAAACCTTCAGCGCCCGCTCCCCGCGCGCCCACGCCTCGAGCGGCGTGGCATCGCGCACGACCAGCGTCGGCACCGGCGAAGACTCCGCCGTGCGCTCCGCCACACTGCCGAGCAGCCAGCGCGCGGGAGCGCTGCGCCCGAGCGAGGAGACCACGACGAGGCGGGCCGCATACTGCTGCGCGGCTTGCGCGAGCACCTGGTCCGCGTCGCCTTCGATCACCTCCGCAGTCAGGTCCGCGCCCGCGCCGTGCAGCCGCTGCGCCTCGGTGCGCAAGTCCTCGTCGGTGCGCAGCACACCCGGGATCACCGAGGCATGGACGAGCCGCAGCGGCACGCCGAGCCGTTTGGCGAGGGCGGCGGCGACATTCGCCGCGCGTCTGGCGTTCTCGGAAAAATCAGTGCCGCAGAGGATGGGTTTCGGGTCGGTGATGGCCATGGCTGCGGGCGAGTTCTCGGGTGGCGAGGAGTCTCTGCTTTACGTTAGCGCGGGGTCGATTGGTCGGGAAAATTTCTCATTGGTGGCTCGCCGAGGTGCTCACCCAGGAGGTTGCGAAAGCCGGGCGCGAAGCGCATCGAGTTGCGGGCGCAAGGCCGCGATCTGCTGCTCGAGCGCGGTCACGTCGGCGAGGACGCTGCCCTTTTCCCCAGTGGACCGGGCGGCTTGCTTCAGCTCAGCGAGTTCGGTGTGCATCTCGGCCATGCTGTTCATGACGATGCCGATGAAGAGGTTCAGCATGATCATCGTCCCGAGCAGAATGAAGCTGACGAAGTACGGCGTGGCGGCGTAGGGCGCGGCGGCTTGCGCGCGGTCATACATGGTCCTCCAGTCATCGAGCGTGATCATCTGGAAGAGCGCGAGCAGCGCAGCTCGAAGATTCCCAAAATTCTCCGGGGAATCCTGCCCGAACATGTGCACCCCGGTGACCGCGTAGATGTAGAAAATCAGGCCGAGGAGCAGTCCGACGTAGCCCATGGAACTCAGGCTTTTGATGAGCGCGCCGACGAGGACTTGCAGCTTCGGAAGCGCGGTGACGAGCCGCAGCAGTCGCAGCGTCCGCACGAGTCGCAGCACCGCGGCGAAAGGTCCGCCAACGGGCAGCACACAGAACACGACGATGGTGAAGTCGAAGACATTCCAGCCGTCGCGGAAATAATCGAGCGGGCGGCGTCCGTGCGAAGCGAGCTTCAGCACGATCTCGACGATGAAGATGGCGAGCACCGTGCCATCCAGCGCGTGCAGCAGGGCACCGTGTTGCGCGAGCATGGCGGCGCTGGTTTCCACGCCAGCGAGCACGCCTGCGAGGAGGATGACCGCGACGATGATGGCGTGGAACGGCCGCGAATCGACGATGTGTTTGGCGAGGAGGGTCATGCGTCTGTGGCTGGCAGTGCCGTGGGGGCGGCTCCGACGACGAAGAAAAAGCCGGGCGAAAACACAACGATGCCCGTCAGGGTTGCGGGGGAGGTCCGTCCGAAGCGTGGCCAAGATGCACTTCGGCCTTTTTCGGACGCAGGAGCGACAGGACGATCGAGGTGGCGAGCACGCCAACGATGACGCCGAGCGAGACGAGCGTGTCGATCTTATACGCCGTGTGGCCGAGCAGCATTTTCACGCCAACAAAGGTCAGCACGACACCGAGACCGATCTTCAGGAGGTGGAATTTGTCCAACACCCCGGCAAGCGCAAAATACAGCGACCGCAGACCGAGGATGGCGAAGATGTTCGACGTATAAACGATGAAGGGATCTTTCGTGACGGCGAAGATCGCCGGGATGGAGTCCACCGCAAAAATCACGTCGGAGACTTCGATGAGCAGGAGCACGACGAAGAGCGGCGTCGCCATCCGGATGCCGTTTTCGCGGACGAAGAACTTGTCGCCGCGATAGTCGCTCGTGACCGGCATGAGCTTCTTGAACCAGCGCACCACCGGGTTGCGCTCGGGATGCAACTCCTCCTCCTGCTTCACGATCATCTTGATGCCGGTCACGATCAGGAACGCGCCGAAGACATAAATGATCCACTCAAACTTCGTGATGAGCACCGTCCCGGCGACGATCATGGCGGCCCGGAGGATGAGCGCACCGAGGATGCCCCAAAAGAGCACGCGGTGCTGATAGGACGGGGGCACGGCGAAGTAGGAGAACAACATCGCAAAAACGAAGATGTTATCCACGCTCAGCGAGTATTCGATGACGTAGCCGGTGGTGAACTCCAGAGCCGTCTGCGCCCCGGCGAAATACCAAAGGCCGATGTTGAAGAGCATGGCGAGGGAGACCCACGCGACCGTCCAGCCGCAGGCTTCGCGAAACGAAACGATGTGCGCCTTCCGGTGGAAGACGCCGAGGTCGAGCGCGAGCATGCAGAGGACGAAGACGTTGAAGCCGATCCAGAGCCAGGGGTTGTCAGTCATTGAGTTGGTGGTGGTGGTGTTGTTGAGCGGTGAATGATGTGAGCAGGCGGCGCTTCGCCACCACGCTGCGCGCGGGCGGTGCGCATCATCAAGAGTTCGCCGATGTTTTCCGCAGTGACGGGACCATTCAACCGGCCATCACGGACCGCCGGCCCGGACGCCGCGCTCCGTCTACCGCACCGTGAAACGCGGATTCTGTCCGAGGAAGCGGATCGGATTCTGGAAGACGAGTTGGTCGATGGTCTCGTCCGCGTGGCCGCGCCGGCGCATCTCAACGGCGGTCTTCGGCACGGCGAGGGGATCGCTCCGGCCCCAATCGCACGCGCTGTTCAGCCAGACGCGCTGGCCACCGTACACTTCATACATGTCGATCGCGCGGGCGGGTGTCGTTTTCGACTCGGGGTAAAGCGTGATGCCCGCCCAGAAGCCGGCGTCCAGGACCATTTGGATGGTGTGCTCCTCGACGTGGTCAATGATCACGCGCCCCGGCTGGATGCGGGAGTCAGCTTTGATCGCGTCGAGGATCAGCCGCGTGCCCTTGTGCTTGTCCTCGAGGTGTGGCGTGTGGACGAGGATGAGTTGGTCGTGACGCGCCGCGAGGTCGATGTGGCGCTCCAGGATTTGCAGCTCGTTGCGGGTGTTTTTGTTCAGCCCGATTTCACCGATGCCGAGCACGTTGGGCCGGTCGAGAAACTGTGGGATGAGCGCGATCACATCCTCCGCCAGCTTCACGTCCTCGGACTCCTTCGGGTTGATGCACAGCCAGGTGAAATGGGGCATCCCGAACTTCGCCGCCCGCTTGGGCTCATAATCCGTGAGCTGGCAGAAGTAATCGTAAAAGCCCTCCGGCCCGCTGCGGTCGTAGCCTGCCCAAAATGCCGGCTCGCACACTGCGCGGCAGCCTGCGAGGACCATCGCCTCATAGTCGTCGGTGACGCGGCTGACCATGTGGCCGTGGGGTTCGATGTAGCGCATGCGATTAAATGGCGAATGACGAATGGTGAATGACGAAAGAATGACCCATGCCCAAGCCCGAACGAGCCACGCGCGCCGCCACCTTCTTCATCATTGGAACTTCGTCATTCATTCGGACTTCGTCATTTCCCAAGCTCCCACCGCACCCTTGCCCGGAGCTTTCGCGATCGGCTCCACGGTCGGGTCGCTGAGCGACATGAGCACGCTTTTCGCCCGCACCGGCTCTCCCCGATGCAGCTCGGCGAGCGCCTTGCGAAACGCGTCGAGCCGGAAGTCGGGTTCTCCTTCACCGCGGTCCACGCGGTCGAGAAACGCGGCGATGTCGATGAGCTTCGAGCGCGCATCCATGAAGTAGAGATCGAGGATCTGCTGGCGGGTCATGGAAAAAAGTAGGTCGGTGGCGGAGCGGCGCAACCGCCGCGGACAAAACAGCCCCGGAGAATCGCTCCGGGGCTGTTCGTTAAATCGGTCGTGCGGAAGCCAGGTTACTTCTCGTCGGGCGCGAAGTCCTTGTGCCCCTTTTCCTTCTGGTCGCTGAGTTTCGCGAGCGCCTTCTTCACGTCCTCGGCCTTGCCGTCTTTGATCGCGGCTTCGAGTTCGGCATACGTCTTGGCGAGATCGGTCATCTGCGCCTTGTACTTGTCGAGATAGGCCGCCTTCTCGGCTGCTGGCACTTTTTTCGTCTCCGCGGGCTCCAGTTTTGCGGAGGCTTCCACGCTCTTCTTGATCGTGGCGATTAGGGCGAGGTTCTCGTCCTTTTTTGCCGCGTCCTCGGCCTGCTTCTTCAGCGTGCGGAGGCTCTTGTTCATGGTCTTCATCTCTTTCTCGAGCGGCGTGGGCTCGTTTTCGGCAAAGGCGGCGAAGCAGCCGAGCGCGAGGGTCAGGAGGAGGGTGGAGAGGAGTTTGATTTTCATTGGATGGATTGGTTGTGGATTGGAGTTAGCGGAATCTGGCGACGCTTGCCAACGGGATTGTTGTTCCGCGCCGCGCCGTGCATGGACGCAGAGACCGCCGATTTTACTCAAACTTAGCCGGAAATTGTTTCCGCCGGGGTCACTCCGACCGCAGCGCCGCCACCCCGCTCCCGCGCAGCGCCACCCGCGTGGCCACCCAAGCCCAGAAAACACAGCCGAGCGTGAGCCCACCGAGCAGCAGCGCCATCTCCGCATACGGGAAACCGCCCGCCCGCTCGCGGAGTCCTGGCCACACCGCCACGATCGCGCTCGCCGTGCCGACGGCCAGACCGCAAACGATCAGCCACCGGTGCTCCGCAAAGACCAGCGCCCGCAACTGTCCCTGCCGAAAGCCCACCGCCGCGAGCAGCCCAAACTCCCGCCGCCGCTCCAGCACATTGCGCGCGACCACGATCGCCAGGCCCGCACTGCCGAGTAGCAGCCCCAGCCCGCCGAGTGCCTGGAAAATCGAGAGGTAGGTATTTTCCACCGCCTGAAACTCCGCCAGCCGCCGCCCCGCCGGCGTCAGCTCCAGCCCACGATCCGCGAGCTGCCGCGAGAGATGCTCCCGCACCGCCGCGACCTTCTCCCGCGGCGCGTCGATGAGGAAAAAGCGATACCCGCCATTGCCAGGAAACTTTTCGACAAAGTGCTTTTCAGAAATCACCAGGCTGCCTTGCAGGATCGAGCCGCTCACGGTGCCGACGAAGCGCACCTTGAATGATCCTCCACGCTCGTCACGATAATCGAGCGTCTTGCCGAGCCCCGACTTCAGCGCCCACTGGAGTGTGTTCGCATCCACGATGCCGGCCACCGCGCCGTCGTTTGGACCCTCCACTCCGGCACCGTCGAGCATGCCCCAACCGACTGAAACGGGGTCACTCTCATTGAGGACGCTCGCAAAACGAAACGCTCCAGCGAGATCCTCCGGCTTCACCCCGAGCACCCGCGGCTGTAGCGCCTTGTTTAGATTCAAACAGCTCGCGTCGTCCCCATCGCGCACCCGCAGCGGCACCACGCGCACACCTTCCATGATCTTCTCGTCGAGCGCGAAAGCCTCCCGCCCTTTCGCCGTGTTCAGGTCGTCGTAGATCGGCAGCGCCGATTCGCCGACCAGCGCAAACCCGCCCGTCCCCGTATCCCGCCGCGCCGTCTCCGCCGTCGGCCGTTGCCGGAACGCATCCACCGCTACGACCATGAAAACTCCGCTCGCCAGCACCCCGATGATCCCCACGCTCCGCCCCCGCCGTCGTGCCGCATTCCGCACCCCGAGCTGCGCCAGCGATTCCAAATCCGTCCCCACCGCCGCCCGCCGCAGCGCCGCCACGCACAGCAGCAACCCCGCGATCAGCAACAGCGCCCCCGCGCCAAAAAACGCGCCCGGATTCGTCGTCGAGAAAACCATCCCCACCGCAGCCAGCACGCAAATCGCCGCCACCAATTCGCGCCATCCCCAACCCGTCATCCTGAGCGGAGCGGAGCGGAGTCGAAGGACCTCTAACTTTTCGCGGGCGGAGGCGGCCGGCGAAATCGCATCGCTCTCCCCACCGCCTCCGCCCGCGGGATGCGAGAGGTCCTTCGACTCCGTTCCGCCCACCTTTCCGCCTCCACTCCGCTCAGGATGACAGTCGTTTTTTCCACCCTCTGCGTTCCTCTCAAAAGCCTCTGCGCCTCTGCGGTCGAAATCCCCCGGCGCATCTTCCCCCGTCAGCAACTCCCGCGCACTCCGCCGCAACTGCCGCCGGCTTGCCCACCACATCGCCAGCACCGCGATCACCACGCCCGACACCACCCCGATCACCAGCGTCCCCGCCTTCAACGTGAACACAAAATCCGTCGTCCCCACCGCCCCGCGCCAGACCGTCGCCAGCGCCCGCAGCACCAGCTTTGTATAAAGCACCGCGCCGCAAACTCCGAGCACGCTCCCGGCGATGGCCAGGACCGCGCCTTCCGCGAGAAACAGTCTGCGCACTTGCTTCGCCTGCAGCCCGAGCGCCAGCAGCAGCCCGGCCTCGGCATTGCGCTGTTCGAGTGAAAACGTGAAGAGCATGCCCGTCAGCGCGGCCGCCGCCGCGATGAGGAAGAACGAGAAATAGACAAACAGTTGGCCGAAATCCACCGGCGCATCCGTCGCCGCCAGCGCCTGCGCGCGCAGCGGGAGGAACTGGAAACCAAGCTGCTCCGGCGACAGCTTCGCCCGCAGTTCCCGCTCGATCTCTGCGCGCTCCGTGCCTGCCGGCCAGCGCATCGACGTCACATTGCCCCAGCGATTCCCCCACATCTCCTGCCCCGCCTTCAGATTCACAAACGCCTTCGGCGTGCCGCGATACTTCTCCCAGTAGGCCTGATCCTTGTCCCGCATCCGCGTCGCGTCGAAATCGAACCCCGGCTTCCAGTCGCGACAGTTCGCCTTGTCCGACAGCCCCGGAAAATCCGGCATCCACGACGTGTTGAGCTGCGGCTCATTCATCGGCAGCACCGCACGCACCGTGAACTTCCGCGCCTGCTCGACCAACTCCCGCCGCGCGCCCATGACGAAGTATTTCACCGTCACCTCCCCACCCACGCCGATGCCCAGATCGCCCGCCAGCCATTGCGAAATCACGATCTCACCGTCCGCCAGCTCCGCCGGCAAAAACCCCGACGACGCCGTCTCCACCGCCGTGACCATCGAGTAGGGCGTGGAGCGGGGCGGCGTGATTGGTGATGGGGGACTCGCTTCGAGCGCATTGACGAAATACGTCAGCGCATCCACCCGCCGGTCGTCCTTCCCCCGCGGCGCCGCCGCGACCACCGGCGGATCGAGAAAGACGCGCGGCGTGCGGAGTTCCATTCCGCCGTCGAATGTCTTGCGCAGTTCCAAAGCCATGTCTGCAAGTGTCCATTCCTTGCGGAGTCGCGCATCAGTCCCTTCGATGTCGGCAGTTGTTGGCGCGTCGCGTCGAGAGGCCGATTCCAAGCTGGCAAAGCGACGCGGGACCAGCAGCAGATTGGCTTGATCGCCGAGCGTCAGTTGCTCGTCCAGTATTCGACGGGGGACAAACACCGTGAAAGGTGGCACTTGACTGGCCTGCAGACTGAACCGGCTGAAATGCTTATCGCTTACGATGTGCTCGACCTTTCTGCGGATCGATACGATCGCGTTCTCTTCGCCGGAAAGTGGCGCATCTCGCGAGAACCGTCCCGGTTTTTCGACGCGCACGATCAGCGTGTCACCGACGCGCACCGCGAGTTGCGCCGCCGCGCGTTCGTTTAACGCGAAGCCGTCGGTCGCCAACGGCCCTGCTGGTCTTGGCGCGAATTGCCAGAAGGCCTCATCGACCCCGAGCACTTGCGTTTGATTGATCCGGCTGGTGCCATCCACGCGCGTGACGCTGCCCCGGAGCGTGATCACTGGCGCTGAATTGATTTCCTCGGCTAACGCTGCACGGAAAAAGCGGTCCCCTCCCCAGAACGCGCTATCGAAGTTGCCCACCCGCGCGAGCGCCTGCCGCCGCAGCGTCGCCTTCACCGCATCGCCCGTGAGCAGCGAACCGGTCAGCACCATCGTCGCCAGCGCCGCGCCCAGCACCACGCCGAGATGCGTCCGCCAATAAAACCGCGCCCCGCGGAGGATGAGGGTGAGCGCATTCATGCGCGTGAGAGTCTCGCGCGTCGCGCCAAGGGCCGGGTGGAGCACTCGACCCGAGTGCCGCCCCCGGCGACCCGCCGGGGGCAGCGACGGTGCGCCCGGTGTTCAAAACCGCGCCAACGATCCTCTGCGGCTGCCTTCCCGCGGGGCCGCACGCTCACCGGGGTCTGCGGCGGGTCGCCGCAGACGGCACTCGGGTCGAGTGCTCCACCCGGAACCCGCCGCCTCGCGCCCCTCACCGCCGCACCTCCACCAATTTCCCATCCACCAACTCCACCACCCGCCCCATCCGCCCTGCCAGCTCCGGCGCGTGCGTGACCATGATCACCGCCACGCCCTGCGCACGATTCAGCTCCGCGAGCAAATCCACCAGCCGCCCCGCGTTCACCCGGTCGAGCGCGCCGGTCGGCTCATCGGCGAGCAGCAGCTTCGGCTGATTGATGAGCGCCCGCGCCACCGCCACGCGCTGCCTTTCCCCGCCTGATAACTGCCCCGGCCGATGTCCGCGCCGATGCTCCAACCCCACCGCTGCCAACAGCGACTCCGCCCGCTCCCGCAGCGCCCGCCGATCTCCGCCCGGCTGGGCCAGCGTCGGCACGAGCACGTTTTCCAGCACCGTGCATTGCGGGAGCAGATGATGAAGCTGGAAGATGAACCCGACCGTCGTGCTCCGGTACGCCGCCACCTCCGCCGCGCCGAGCTTCAGCACATCCCGCCCCTCCACGAGCACCTCGCCCGCGTCCGCCCGATCCAGCGCGCCGACGATATTCAGCACCGTGCTTTTCCCCGAACCCGACGGCCCGGTGATCGCCACCGTCTCGCCCGCCGCCACGCTGAAATCCACACCGCGCAACACCTCCACCGCATCGCCGCCATCGGGAGCGCGGTAGGTTTTCGTGAGGTTTTTGATTTCGAGGAGCATGGCGGGGATTCACTCACGCCAAGGCGCCAAGGCGCAAAGGTTCTTTCGCGTCATCGCACCAGGAGCGGCGCAGCCGTCGAAAAAACACGGTCATCCTGAGCGAAGCGGAGGCTTTGTGGAGGATAGTGGCCTTTTTTCAGCCGCCAACTTCGACCGACTTCCCGTCTCCTTGCGGCGCCTCGTTTGGCCGCGCGAGGCTGCAAACCTCGCTTACTCCATCCCCAGTTTCTCCTTCCCGGCGGGTGAGATGCGGTCGGGCGACCAGGGCGGATCCCACACGAGTTGGACGTTCGCGCTGGCCACGCCAGAGACGGTGAGGATGCGCTGTTCGGCGTCGGCGGCGAGCGAGGGACCCATGCCGCAGCCGGGCGCGGTGAGCGTCATTTTCACGCTCACGGCCTGGCCCTTGCCGCTCGGGTCGTCGGCGGTTTCGACGGAATAGATGAGGCCGAGATCGACGATGTTCACGGGGATTTCCGGGTCGTAGCACTCGCGGAGTTGCGCCCAGACTTGCGCTTCATCGAACGGCCCGTCTGCCGCCGCTCCGCCCGTGGCAACCTCGCGTCCGAGCGCGTCGCCGTCCGCGCCTTTGATGCGGAAAAGGCCGGACTGGTTGGCGACCAGCACGGTGAAGCTGCCGCCGAGCGCCTGGGTGATCATGACCTCGGAGCCGGCGGCGAGGGTGAGCGGGTCGCCCATCGGGATGCGGATGGCTTCGACGTCGCGGGTGAGCGGGATGTAGGTGGGATCGGACATGGCGGGGCGCAATGTGGATGGGGTCGGGGAAATAACAATGCGAGAAGGGCGGACGGAAATTTCCTCTCCCGTCTTGCTCTCGATCGGTCCGTTCGCGACGCTGCGCGCTCACCTTTTTCACTCCAAAAACTATGTGCGGAATCATCGGCTATATCGGCAAATCACCAGCGGTGCCCATCCTTCTCGACGGGTTGCGGCGGCTGGAATATCGCGGCTACGACTCGGCGGGCGTGGCGATTTTTGAGGATGGAAAAGTGGAGGTGCGGAAACGCATCGGGCGGATCGCGAATCTCGCCGAACTGATCAAGGAGTCGCCCCCCGTCGGGACGATCGGCATCTCGCACACGCGCTGGGCCACGCACGGCGGAGTCACGGATGCCAACGCGCACCCGCACGCCGACCAGAGCGGTAAACTTTTTCTCTGCCACAACGGCGTGATCGAAAACTACGCCGTGCTGAAGGAGGCGCTGGTGCGCGAGGGGCACACGTTTCAAAGCCAGACGGACACCGAGGTGCTGGCGCATCTCGTGGGCAAGGCCTACGACGCGGCGGGTGGCGAACCGACGAAAGGCCGGTTGATCGAGGCGCTGCGCACGGCGCTGAAGCAGGTGGTGGGGACATACGGCATCGTGCTCCTGCACCGCGATGTGCCGGACGTGCTGATCGGCGCGCGACGCGGCAGCCCGCTGGTGCTGGGCATTGGAAAAGGGGAATACTTTTTCGCCAGCGACGTCAGCGCGATCGTCTCCTACACGCGCGATGCGATCTATCTGAAGGACTATGACCTGGCCGCGCTGACGCGGGAAGATTTTGAAATCACCAGCCTGCTCGGCGGGGCGAGCGGCTTTGAAGTCACGAAGGTGGAGATGACCGAGGAGGATGTGAGCAAGGGCGACTACGCGCATTTCATGCTCAAGGAAATCTACGAGCAGCCGGAGACGGTGCTCGACGCGATGCGCGGGCGGCTCAGCCGCGAGCAGGCCACCGCGGTGCTCGGCGGGTTGGAGATGACCGCGCAGGAGCTGCGCAGCGTCGAGCGGATCATCCTCACCGGCTGCGGCACGGCGAGCCACGCGGCGATGGTCGGCGAGTACGTGATCGAGGCGCTGGCGCACGTGCCGGTGGAGATCGAGTTTGCGAGTGAGTTTCGCTACCGGAACATGCCGCTGCCCGCGCACACGCTGGTTTTTTGCCTCAGCCAGAGCGGCGAAACCGCCGACACCCTCGCGGCCCTGCGCGAGAGCCAGCGCAAGGGCCACAAGACCCTCGCCATTTGTAACAACGTGGCCTCGACCATCGCGCGCGAAAGCGACGGCGGCGTCTACATGCACGCGGGGCCGGAGATCGGCGTGGCGGCGACAAAATCCTTCACCAGTCAGGTGACGATCCTCACGCTCATCGGGCTGCTCCTCGGGCGCATCCGCCATCTCAGTTCGATGGAGGGGCTGGCGATCATCAATGAGCTGGAGGCGCTGCCGGGAAAGATCACGCGCATCCTCGCGCAGAGCGACCGGATCAAGGCGGTCGCGGAGAAATACTGCCACGCGCACTCGATGATGTTCCTCGGGCGGCAGTTTAACTACCCCGTGGCGCTCGAAGGCGCGCTGAAGATGAAAGAGATCAGCTACATTCACGCGAGCGGCCACCCCAGCGCCGAGCTGAAGCACGGCGTCATCGCGCTGATTTCCCCGGAGCTGCCGAGCGTCTTCATCGCGCCCGACGACAGCGTGCTCGACAAGAACATCAGCAACATCGAGGAGGTCAAAGCGCGCCAAGGCCCCGTCATCGCCATCGCCACCGAGGGCAATACGAAGCTCGCGAAGATCTGCGACGACGTGATCTACATCCCGGCCTGCCCAGACTACCTCTCACCGATCCTCACCTCCATCCCCCTGCAACTCCTCGCCTATCACGCCGCCGTGGCCCTCGGCTGCGACGTGGACAAACCGCGCAACCTCGCGAAGAGCGTGACGGTGGAGTAAGCGGCCCGGAGGCTCGAAAGGCGCACCGGGTGAACGTGGGAGCGGGGCGCGACCGGAGCGCTCCCCCGGTCCAATCCCGCTCCCCCCCAAAAAACAGCACGCCGCCGGGGTCACCGGCGGCGTGCTGACCAAACCAAGATGGGGAAAGCGCTTAGAGCGTCTTGCAGAATTCCTCGAAGCGATCGAGGCCCTTTTTGATGACGTCGAGGCTGGTGGCGTAGCTCAGGCGCACCGTGGCGTCGTTGCCAAAGGCGATGCCGGGGACGACGGCGACTTGGTGCTTGCTGAGCAGGCGGTCGGCGAAGTTGGAGGAGCTGAGGCCGAGCTTGCCGATGTTCACGAGGACGTAGAACGCGCCCTCGGGTTTGACCACGCTGACGCGGGCCATGGAGGCGAGGCGGTTGACCATGTAGTTGCGGCGCATCTCGAATTCGTCGCGCATGTCGGTCACCGGCTGCTGGTCGCCCTTGAGCGCGGCGAGCGCGCCTTTTTGCGCGAAGCTGCACGGGTTCGAGGTGCTGTGGCTCTGGATGGCGTCGATGGCTTTGGCGATGGCCTCGGGTGCGCCGAGGTAGCCGAGCCGCCAGCCAGTCATGGAGTAGGCTTTGGAAAAGCCGTTGATCGTGATGGTGATGTCGGCCGCGCCGGGGAGGGAGGCGGTGCTCACGTGGGGCACGCCTTCGTAGGTGAGCTTTTCGTAGATTTCGTCGGAAAGGATGAGGATTTCCTCGTCGGCGCAGACCTCGACGATGGCGGCCAATTCCTCGCGCGTATAGACGGCACCGGTGGGGTTGCCGGGGGAGTTGATGATGACGAGTTTGGTGCGCGGGGTCATGGCGTCCTGCATCTGCTCGGCGGTCATTTTCCAGCCGCTGGCCTCGGTGGTCTGGACGATGACGGGCTCGGCTCCGGCGAGGCGGACCATCTCGGGGTAGCTCAGCCAGTAGGGCGCGGGGATGATGACTTCGTCGCCGGGCTGGCAGGTGGCGAGGATGGCGTTGTAGCAGGAGTGCTTGGCGCCGTTGCTGACGATGATCTGGCTCGGTTTGTAGTCGAGGCCGTTGTCGGCTTTGAACTTATCCGAAAGGGCCTGGCGCAGCTCGGGGGTGCCGGCGCTGGGGGTGTATTTGGTGAAGCCCATTTCGAGCGCGGCCTGGGCGGCGGCTTTGATGTGCTCGGGGGTGTCCATGTCCGGCTCGCCGGCCCCGAATCCGCAAACGTCGAGACCCTCGGCTTTCATGGCCTTGGCTTTCGAGTCGATGCTAAGGGTGAGCGAGGGGGTGAGGATGGTGGCGCGTTGGGAAAGTTCCATGTGGATGTAGGATTTTGGATTTAGGATTTAGGATTTTTTCGTGAACCAGCCGTCAACGAGTGGTTTCAAATTGTTTTCTTTGATCTGGACGATGCCCATCTCGCGCTCGGCGTTTTCCGCGGAGTCGGAGGCATGGGCGGCGTTGACCATGATGGTCTGGCCAAACTCGCGGCGGATGGTGCCGGGAGGCGCTTTCGAGGGATCGGTCGGGCCGAGGACCTCGCGGATTTTGCGCACGGCGTCGATGCCCTGGTAGCAAAGGGCGATGCACTTTTCCGAGCCCGGCTCGCTGCGCCGGTCGGCGGGGCAGTCGCTGGGCTTGAGGCCGGCCATGAACTTCACGATCTGCTCCCAGTTTTCGCGTCCGTTGATGGGGCCGAGCAGGTCGCCGAGCTTCGTCTGCACGTCGTCGCCGAGCGTGATGGAAAGCTCCTGCTCCAGCACCTTGCGGGCGATTTCACCGGAGCGGCCGCGCAGTTTGTCCTGCAGGACATCGCGCACGGGGCCGTAAAACTCCTCGGCCTGCGCCACGCTCATGCGATGCACTTTGCACGCGATGATGCAGAGGCCGGTGCGGGAGAAAAGGTCGATCACGCCGCCGGGCCGCGCGTTGGGGAAGCGAAAGTTGTCCGGCTTGATGAGCACGAGCGTCTTCTCGACGTTCGCGCCGGCGGGGAAGGTGACGGCTTTGTCGAGCAACCCGCCGTCGGTATCGGAATAGGACGCCCACAGCTTCAAATCGGCCTCGGCGCTGGCCGCATCGGGTGGTGCGAGGACGCCCGGCTCGAAGTAGGTCGGGTTCCCGTTTTCATCCTCCAGATAGTCGCCGTAGGTGTCGCGGATGGTCTCGCCGCTGGTCCGCTCATTGACGATGTGCCCGACGGTCGAGCGCAGGGTGTTGACGGCGTTCTCGCCCTTGAAAACGAGGAGCAGCACGCGGGGCGGCACGGCGCCGTTGCGCGGGCTGAAATTGGCGAGCACATACTTGCGGATCAGTTCCTGCGTGGCGCGATGCCTCGGCTCGGGGTCGTTGACGATCATCGCCGCGTATTTCTCCACCAGCTCGGCGCTCGGCGCGAACATCCGCGCGGCCACCACCTCCAGCCCGGTGCGCGAAATCAGGCGCGCGAGGATGCCCCCGGTTCGCGCTTTGCGAATCGAGTAAGGAGTGACGATCACGTAGGAAATTTCTTCGGCCATAGATAAAAAGTGCCCGCGCAGTCCGCTGGAAAATCAGTCTTTCACAGCGTGGAACCAACGCAGGCTTTGGTGGAAAGTGGTAGGTTTTTTGCGGGCGCGCAAGCTATCGGCGGGCGGCGAGAGGCGTCAACGAGTTTTTCCCACACCGCGCGGAGCGGCGGAGAATGTGGGCGTGGTCGGAATCCGGGGCGGGCCCAGCGGCCCGCCGCTACTCCTTGCGTTCGTAGGTTTTGTCCGGATCGAATAGTTTCCGCTCCGCGATTTCTACCGGTTGCCCGTCGGGGGTGAAGGCCTGGAAGAAGCAACTCTCGTAGCCGGTGTGGCAGGCACCGCCGGTTTGCTCGACTTCGAAGAGGAGCGTGTCCGCGTCGCAATCGGCGGCCCAGCGGACGACGCGTTGGGTGTGGCCGCTGGTCTCGCCTTTGAGCCAGAATTTCTGCCGCGACCGGCTCCAGTAATTCATGGAGCCAGTGCGCAGGGTGGCTTCCAGCGAGGCGGCATTCATCCAGGCCATCATCAGGACACGGCGGGAGGCGGCGTCCTGGACGATCGCGGGGATGAGGCCGTCGGCGTTGTATTTGAGCGGTGGGAGATTCATGGCGTGGATTTCGTGGTAAAAAAAGTCCGGCGATCCTTGCGGGGAGTCGCCGGGCGGCGCAACGGATTTTTCCCGACCGGTTTCTCACTATTAAGAACCCGCGGAGTCGAGGCACGGTTTTAGCTAAACTCGTCGTCGCCTATGCCGCTCCTCACCAGCGCTCCCGAAATTCCCCCGGAAGAAAGGGAGCAGATTCTACAGACCATCGAGATGTTCGAGGTCATCACGCAGGCCAATCCGCAGGATTGCCAGTCGCTGGAGATCCTCAAGGACGCCTATCAACGCGTGGGGAAATCCGCGGAGTTTCTGGCAACGGCACGCACGCTCGGCGACACCTACGCCGAACTCGGCCAGTATTCCGCGGCCATGCTCGAGTACGAGGGCATCCTGAAGAATGCGCCGGCCAGCCCCGAAGTCGTGGCCGCGCTCAGTGAGGTGGAGGCCAAGCTGCAAAAGGGCGGCCAACTTAAAGCGCCGGACAACCACGAAGGCGCCATTGATCTCGATTTTCGCGCCGCGGTTTCCGAGAACAGCACGCTGATCGCCACCCCGTCCACGGTGCGCCACGGCGGCCCCGCTCCGGCCGTGGCGAGAAAACGGGCGGGCGGCGGCGAAATCAATCTCCGCGACGACGGCAATGACGCCCTCGCAAAAATCCTGATCCAGCATCGCATCGCGACGGAAGACGTCGTGCGGCCCGCGCTCGAACGCGTGCACAAAAAGAATGCCGAGCTGGGGGAGGGCGCGATGGCCATGTCGCTGATCGACGAAATCGCGCGCCGCGGTTCCTACGAGACCGAGTATCTGCTGAGCGGCGTCCTCGACCGCGGCAAGTTCGCTTTTGCCCCGCTCGACTACTACGACATCGACCGCTCGATCGTCCGCATGCTGCCGGAGAATCTCACCCTCGGGCGGCTGATGCTGCCTTTCGACATGATGAGCCGCACCGTGATGATCGCGATGGCGAACCCCTTTGACGCGCTCGGCAAGGAAGCCGCGCAGCAGCTCCTCGACTACAACGTGCAATGGCACCTCGCTTCGCCGAGCGCCATTTTCCGCGTTTTGAGGGAGACCTACCGGATCGAGAAATGAGCGCGAAATCCTTCGGCGAACGCATTGCGGATGTCCTCATCGAGGACGGACTCCTTTTACCCAGCCAGCTCGCGGAAGCCGTGGAGCTGCAGAAGAAGCAGGGCGGCCGGCTGCTCAAGCTGCTGACCGACAAACAATACGTCACCGAGCAGGACATGGTCATCTCGATGGGCCGCTGCCTCGACGTGCCGCCGATCAATCTTTCCAAGGTCCGCATCCCCGAGGAAGTCTCCGAACTCGTCCCCAAGGAAATGGCCCGCCAGTACAAGCTCGCGCCCGTGTGCAAGCTCGGGAACAAGCTCTTTGTGGCGATGGCCGACCCGCTGAACGTGCTCGCGCTCGACGACCTCCGCCAGCGCACCAAGCTCGAGATCATCCCGATGATCACCACCGAGCGCAGCGTCGCCGAGGCGCTCAGCGGCGTGGGCAGCTCCAGCGCGCAGATGGACCAGGTGCTGAAGGACGCGGCGCAGGAAGCGGCCAATGTGGAGGAGGTGAAAGTGAACCGCGAGGAGATCGACCTCGACCGGCTTGCGGTGGCAAGCGAAGACGCGCCCGTGGTCAAAATCGTGAACCTGATCCTCGTCCAGGCGCTCAAGGAAAAGGCTTCCGACATCCATCTCGAACCCTTCGAGAAGCAGTTCAAACTGCGCTACCGCGTGGACGGCAACCTCATCGAGGCCAGCTCGCCGCCGAAAGGCCTGCAGCTCGCCATCGCCTCGCGTATCAAGATCCTCGCCGGCCTCGACATCGCCGAGCGCCGGCTCCCGCAGGACGGACGCTTCCGCATCCGCGTCTCCGGCAAGGAAGTCGATCTGCGCATCTCCATTCTCCCCACCGTTTACGGCGAGAAAATCGTCATCCGTCTGCTCGACAAAGGCGCGCTCTCCGCGTCCGTCGAGGCGCTCGGCATGGATCCCTACACGCTCGGCGTTTTCAAAAAAGCCATCGACGCCCCGCACGGCATGATCCTCGTCACCGGCCCCACCGGCTCGGGAAAAACGACGACGCTTTACTCCGTGCTCAGCGAACTCAACAGCCCGGAGTACAACATCGTCACCGTCGAAGACCCCATCGAATACCAGCTCGCCGGCATCAACCAGGTCGCCGTGAGAGCCGAGATCGGCCTGAGCTTCGCCGACGCCCTGCGCTCCATTCTCCGTCAGGACCCCGACATCGTGATGATCGGTGAAATTCGCGACAACGAGACCGCCGACATCGCCGTGAAAGCGGCACTCACCGGCCACCAGGTGCTCTCCACTTTGCACACCAATGACGCCGCCGGCGCCATCTCGCGGCTCGACGACATGGGCATCGAGCCGTTCCTCATTTCGTCATCCATCCTGCTCACCTGCGCCCAGCGGCTCGTGCGGAAAATCTGCCCGAACTGCCGCGAGGAATACCGCCCCGAGCCCGAGCTTTTCGAGCGCCTCGGCATCGAGGATGAAGGCGCGACTTTTTACCACGGGGCCGGCTGCGACCGCTGCAAACGCCGCGGCTACCTCGGACGCGCCGCAGTCATCGAGGTTCTGCCCGTCTCCGAGCAAATCCGCCGCCTCATCATCAAGCGCGCCTCCTCCGCTGTCGTGAAAAATCAGGCCGTCAGCGAGGGCATGAAAACGCTCCGCATGGTCGGCATCGACAAAGCGAAGGAAGGCATCACCACGCTCGAGGAGGTCCTCAAGACGACCTCCGACGACCACTAACGTCGACCCGATGCCCTTGGACTTTTTTCTAAAACACCGCGGCCCCGCAGCCCAGCGCGCGCGCCGAAAATCGTTTCACCGCCGCCGCACCCTCCTCCACTCGGAGATCGTTCCGCGCGCCGATGCGACACTCCTCGCGTGCTTGCGGCTCTGCGTTTCACCCCTCCATGGCACCGCCGCCGGCACGTCACAGGCATCAGCCTAGATGCGGCGACGGGACGGAAATCGCGCTCTTAGGAGCCACGGATTTCGGTCACTGGGCACCGCTGGACCTTCTCAGCGGTGATCAAGTTCTGAGCCTCCGCACTCCGTTCCGGGCGAGGGCGCACCGCGGCGCGCGGTGGGCCTGGTCCGCGGAGCGAGGCGATCCGGCAGGAGGGAACTATGAGGAAGAACTCCGCAGCGAGAGGTATTCCGGGAGGCTCTCCTAAGCATTGCCGACAACGGGGATAGTCGGTATGCCATCCACCCGGCGGATTCCCGCCGTTCACCCGCAACCCAGTTATTCATCAATGAAAAAAAACCTGCCCACCCTCTCCGTCCTGGCGCTCGCGCTCGCGTCATCGCTCTCCGCTTTGGCGGCGGAGCCGAAGCGCGTCATCGTCTGCACCGTCACGACCGGCTTCCGTCACAGCTCGATTCCTTTGGCGGAGAAGACCATCGAGAAACTCGGCCTGGAGTCCAAGGCCTACACCGTGGTGGATTGGGTGCGGCAGCCCAGTGCAGGGCCGCAAATGCCGAGAAAGCCCGGCGACCTCAAGCCCGACGCCGACGACGCGACCAAGGCCAAGCACGCGGATGCCATGAAGAAGTTCGACGAGGCGATGGCGAAGTACACGGCGGAAATTGAGAAGCGCGCCAAGGAAGGCGTGCTCTCGCCCGCCGACCAGATGAAGGCGGCGATGGACAAGCTCAGCCCCGCAAACCTCGTGGCGAACAAGATCGACGGCGTCATTTTCGCCAACACCACCGGTGAACTCCCGCTCCCCGACCCCGAAGGTTTCATCAAGTGGATCGAGGCCGGCAACAGCTTCTGCGCGATGCACAGCGGCAGCGATACCTTCCACAAATTCCCCGGCTATCTCGACATGCTGCAGGGGCAGTTCGCCGGCCACGGCGCGCAAGTCCCGGCCGATCTCGTCGCCGGTGACACCGCGCACCCTGCCAATGGCGGCATCGGGGAGAAATGGGATCTCACCCAGGAGGAGATGTACAACATCAAGCACCATGACCGCGCGAAGGTCCACGCGCTGTGGTATCTGCGCCATCATCCGAACAACAAGGCGCAGGAAGGCTACGCCGCCGTGTCCTGGTGCCGCATGGCGGAAAAGGGCCGCGTTTTCTACACGTCGCTCGGTCACCGCGAGGATCTCTGGGATGAAACCGACGCCGTGAAGGACCGGAAGAACTCTCCGGAAATCAGCAAGCAATTCCAGGCGCACATCCTCGGCGGCATCAAGTGGTCGCTCGGGCTGGTGACCGGCAGTGCGGAGCCAAACCCCGACGCAAAGTAAGCCGGCCAATGAAACTCCTGACCACCCTCACCACGCTCCTCCTCGCGGTCGCGGCGCTGGCCGACGACGCGGGCTTCAAGCCGCTCTTCAACGGCCAGGACACCACCGGCTGGCGGCTCCGCAAGCCCGGCGGGCACAACAGTTGGAGCGTCGCCGATGGCGTCCTGAAAAACACCGTCGAGCAAGGCCAGCACGGCACCGATCTGGTCAGCGACGCGAAGTTTTGGAACTTCACCGTGAAGTTTGAATACATGGTCCCCGATGGCTCGAACTCCGGCTTCTACCTCCGTGGTCGGCACGAAATCCAGATCCTCGGCGACTTTGCCAAAGGTCAGGTGGCCAAGGGCAGCAACGGCGCGATCTACAACCACACCGTTCCCAGCGAATTTGCCAGCAAGCCCGCCGGCGAGTGGCAGACCGTCGAGGCCACGATGATCGGCAACAAGATCACCGTCATCCTCAACGGGAAAAAGATTCACGACAACGTGGGGTGCGACCGCGCCACTGGCAGCGAGCTGGACAAGAATGTGACCGAGCCCGGTTCGTTTTTCCTGCAAGGCGACCACGGCACCGTGAGCTTCCGCAACCTCGTGGTGAAGGAACTGCCGAAGGAGTAGCCCGGCCCACGGCTGCGGCGTCTCGGGAAAAACGCCGCCGGGCCCGCGGAACAGACGCTTTCAGCGCTTTCGGGTTCCGGCCCGCGGCGAGAAAGGCTCGCTGACCGCTGGGCTTGCGCTTGCTCGGTAGTGTGAGTCGAGCGCGGGGTGGAGGGCGAGGACGGCGGCGATGCGGCGGACGTGTTTGGTGAAGTCGAGCGCTTCGTCGGCGGTGCGCGGGCGGCCGAGGAGCACGGCTTCGCGGTAGCTGAGCCATTTCTTGAGCACCTGATAACCGCCGAGGGTGTAGTTCCACACGGCCTCGGGCACGTCCTTCCAGCGGGTGGTGGCGTGGAGCTGCACGTCCACGAAGCCCTCGCCACACCTGCCGCTGCGCACTTCTCCGGAGCCGGGCATGACCACGCCGCTGACGGCATACAGGTCCGCGAGGTAGCTTCCCACAGGGTTCATGCAGCGAAGGAAGCGCGCCGGCATGGATCAATGCGGCCATCGGTGTGCGCGCCGGGGCCGCGCATCAGCGCGGGGGCAGCCATTGGTCCGCGTAGTCGAGCCATGCTTTCCAGTCGGCGCGGGTCATGGCGTGGCCTCCGGGGCGGATGAAGTAGCCGAGCCGGCTGGCGAGCAATTGGCCGGGGGCCGGCATCGCGGCTGCGCCAAGGCCGTCGCCGGCGACGAGCCGGTAGGCCGGGTCGGCGGCTTGCAGCATCTCGAACTGGCCGGGCGGATTTGCCCAACGGTCGTTGGTGGCGCAGGAGACCAGGACGGGGCGCGGGGCGCAGAGCGCAATGAGGCTGTGCTGATCGAATGGCAGGCGGTCGGGCGCATCGTTGAAGGCTTTGAAGTTTCCGCAAAACCAATGCGGGAACGACGTGTTGATGCGCTTCACGGTTTCGACGACGGGCTTCCCGTCCGGTGGCGCGGCGATGTCCGGCGGCAGCCGGCAGGGCGCGGTGCCGCCGCAGCCGGCCTGGCTCGGCACGACGAGCGCCACGCGTTCATCGAGCGCGGCGGCGAGCAGCGCGGTTTTGCCGTTGCGCGAGTGGCCGACGAGCGCGATGCGGCGGGCGTCGAGGTCCGGGTCGGTGACGAGGTAATCCACGGCGCGGTGCAGGCACCACGCCCACGCGGCGATCGTCGCGCAGTCCGCCGGCCCGCGCTCGGCGCGCTCGGGCGGACGCAGTTTGCGGAGCACTTCCTCGGCGGCGGATCTTTCGTCGGGCACCACGTCGCCGTTGTAAAAAGTGGCGACGGCATACCCGCGCGCCACGGCCTGATCGAGCGCCCACTCGTCGGCCTCTGCGCCGCGGACTTGCTCCAGCGTTTCGTTCTTTCGCGGTTTCCAGTCGTCCGGCGGGCGGATGAGCGGATCGGCGAGCAGCAGGTGGTTGCCGCGGAAATTCAGCCCGAGAAAAACCGGCGCGGGTTTCGTGCGCTGGTTCGGCACGACGAGCAGCAGGCGGATCGCCGCACCCTCCGGCTGCGCCAGCGTGAGCGTGATCTCGCGCAGCGTGGCCGCGCCGCGGAGCGCCGTCTTGTCCTCGCGCTCCAGCTTTGCCACCACTTTCGCGGGCGGCGGGAGGAAACCGTATTCGTAATGCTGCACCAGCGCCCGCAGCTCAGGTGCGCGCACTTTCACCCAGTCCTCGCGAGTCCGGACGGGTTGCCCGGAAAAGGTCGTGAGCGCGGCGGGCAACTCCGCGCGGGCGGGCAGTTTGTCGGGCTCGGGAAAGGGCGGCGGTGCGGTGGGCTCGGCGGCCATGAGGGTTGCGGAGAGGAGCGCGACGCACGCGGCCGCCCGGTTAGTTTTTGCGAAGTGCATAAGCCGTGAGCACGTGCTGATCGCGGCGCCCATCGCTCCGCGGTGGCTGGTCGGCGGGCGCGGCGTGCGCCGTCAGGGTGAAAAGTGGGAGCGGATGGAAAGGGCGGAGGAGTTCCATGAGGCGGCGGATGTGCGGTGCGGAGTGTTTCCCCGTGCCGCATGGTGTCCATCTTGAAATCATTCCGCCCCGGCCTCCGGGTGTGATTGCAAGTGCGGGGCTCGCTTTCCACCCCGCCGCACTTCCGGCTATGTCACGCGCGGTGCTTTGCAAAAAGGGGGGCGGTGGTTATGGTGCGCTCTTTTTCCTATGGCCATACCGAGCATCATCGACTCCGCGCGCCTCGAGCGCATCGAATTCAGCAACGACGAAATCGCGCGTTACTCGCGGCATCTCATCATGCCGGAGGTCACGCTGGAGGGGCAGAAGCGGCTGAAGGCGGCGAGCGTGCTGTGCATCGGCACCGGTGGGCTGGGGTCGCCGATCGCGCTCTACCTCGCGGCGGCAGGGATCGGGAGAATGGGGCTGGTCGATGGCGACACGGTGGATTTTTCCAATCTCCAGCGGCAAATCCTCCACGGCACGAAGGACGTGGGCCGCAAGAAGCTCAACTCCGCGAAGGACCGCATCCGCGAGATCAACCCGAACGTGCAGGTCGATCTTTACGACACATTTTTCAACGCGGAGAACGCGCGGCAGATCGCCGAGCCCTACGACATCATCATTGATGGCACGGACAATTTCCCCACGCGCTACTGCTCGAACGACGTCGCCGTTTTCCTCAAGAAGCCGAACATCTACGGCTCGATCTTCCGCTTCGACGGGCAATGCACGGTCTTCGCCCCTTGCCTTGGCGGGCCGTGCTACCGCTGCATGTTTCCCGAGCCGCCGCCTCCCGGCATGGTGCCGAGCTGCGCGGAGGGCGGGGTGCTCGGCGTGCTGCCGGGCATCATCGGCGTGATGCAGGCCATCGAGGCCGTGAAACTCATCATCGGCATCGGCGAACCGCTCATCGGGCGGATGATCGCCTTCGATGCGCTGAAGATGAAGTTCCGCGAGTTCCGGTTGCGCCGCGATCCGAAGTGCCCGGTGTGCTCGGACAATCCGACGATCACCGAACTGATCGACTACGACCAATTCTGCGGCATCCCGGAGGCCAAGGCCGCCGAGGAAGCCGAGGCGCACGTCCCGCACATCAGCGTGCAGGAGTTGAAAGCGAAGCTCGATCGCGGCGACGCGTTCAAGCTCATCGACGTCCGCGAACCCTACGAGTGGGACATCTGCCGCATCCCCGGTGCCACGCTCATCCCGCTCGGTCAGCTCGCCGCGCGCATGAGCGAGCTGGATTCCGCCGACGAGATCGTCCTCCAGTGCAAAAGCGGCGCCCGCTCCGCCCGCGCGCTCATGCTTTTGCAGGAAGCCGGCTTTGGCAAACTCACGAACGTGGAAGGCGGCATCCTCGCGTGGGCCGACCACATCGACCCGAGCGTGCCGAAATACTGACCGCACCCGCTCATGTCGCGCGCCCTTTCTCCGAAAGCCCTCACGCGCCGCGACGCCCTGCGCCTCGCCTCCGCGCCGCTCCTCGCGCTGGGCATGAGCCGGTTCGCGCAGGCAGAGGAAGCCGCGCCGGCGTTCAGCTTCATCGCGGTGAACGACCTGCATTCTTCCACCGCGGAGTGCGCGCCTTTTTTCCGCAACGTGGTCGCACGCATGAAGGCGAGCGCGCCGGACGCCGCGTTCTGTCTCATGGCGGGCGACCTCGCTGACCGCGGCACCGCGGCCCAATACGCGCCGCTGAGGGAAATCTTCGGCGGCCTCGGCGTCCCGCTGCACGCCGTGCCGGGCAACCACGACTACCTCGCCCACGAGGATCGCTCCGCCTACGACGCCGCCTTTCCCGGTAAACTGAACTACACCTTTCAGCACCGCGGCTGGCAGTTCCTCGGGCTCGACAGCACGCAGGGCACGGACTTCGACGGCACGAAAATCTCCGACGCCACCCTCGCCTGGCTCGACACCGCGCTGCCGAAACTCGACGCCGCCTTGCCGACCGTCGCCTTCACTCACTTTCCGCTCGGTGCCGGCGTCGCCATGCGTCCGCTCAATGCCGACGACCTGCTCGCCCGGCTGCGCAAACTGAACCTCCGCGCCACCTTCAGCGGCCACTGGCATGGCCTGAACGAACAGCGCCTCGACCGCGCCGAACTCATCGTCAACCGCTGCTGCGCCCGCATCCGCGGCAACCGCGACGGCTCGCCGCTCAAAGGCTGGTGGGTTTGCCGGGCCACACCCGACGGCACCCTCCAGCACCGCTTCGTGGCCCTGGCCGCGGAGGAAAGCGGAGCGCGCTGAAACCGAAACGAGGCCGGTCCTTCACCGCGGACATCCGGAAGTTGGGTGTTTGGAGGGAAAAGGCAGCGGCCACGGGAATTGCTTCCCCGGGCCCCTGCCGTGTTGATTTTGTATCGCGATCTCATTTCCCATTTCCCATGAAGCCTCCTGCTTGCCTCCACCTGCTCGCTTTCGCCGTGGCATTCGCTGCCGCCGCCCGCGCCGATGTGCCGTGGCTCCCGTCAGCCGTCCCGCCCAAGCCGGCCACCGGCCCCGCGCTCACGCAGGGCAACTTCCTGAAGCCCGAGGTGGGCCAGGCCACGCTCGACGCCGCGCTGAAACAATTCCCCGACCGCGCGTCGTGGGACACCTACGCCGCGCATCTGCGCACGCGCCTCCAGGAGGGCGCAAACCTCGCGCCGTGGCCGAGGCGCACGCCGCTCAACGCCGTCATCCGCCAGCGCCGCGCCTACGACGGCTACTCCGTCGAGAACGTCGCCTTCGAGTCCGTGCCCGGATATTTCGTCACGGGAAATCTCTACCGCCCGCTCGACACGCCGCCGCCGCACGCGGTGGTGCTCTCGACCCACGGGCATTACGGGCGCATCAACAAACCCGAGGACTACGACAACCACGGGCGCTTCTCGCCGATCATGCAGAACCGCTGCGCCAGCCTCGCGCGCATGGGCGCGGTGGTCCTGTCCATCGACATGTTCGCCGCGGGCGAATCCATGGCGATCCTCGGCCAGGACGCACACAAGAACCCGCTCGCCGTGACCGTGCACACCTGGAACGCGATGCGCGCGCTCGATTTTCTCCTCGGCCTCGAGGGCGTGGACCCGGCGCGCGTGGGCGTGAGCGGCGAGTCCGGCGGCGGCACCCAGACCTTTCTCCTCACCGCGCTCGACCCGCGCGTGACCGTGAGCGCGCCGGTCGTGATGGTGTCGTCGTATTTCTTCGGCGGCTGCGCGTGCGAGAGCGGCCTGCCCATCCACCGCAGCGCCGATCACTTCGCCAACAACGCCATGATCGCCGCGCTCGCCGCGCCGCGCCCGCTGCTCCTCGTCTCCAACGGCAAGGACTGGACCAAGCACAACCCCGAGATCGAGTTCCCCTTCCTCCAGAAAATCTACGCCTACCACGGCGCGACCGCGCAGGTCGCCAACGTCCACCTGCCCGACGAGGGCCACGACTACGGCCCGTCGAAACGCGCCGCGGTTTACCGCTTCTTCGCCGGCAAACTCCGCCTCAATCTCGCCGCCGTGCAAACCGCCGACGGCAAGATCGACGAGTCGCGCGTCACGCTGGAAAAGTCCGCGCAACTCCGCGTCTTCACGGCCGACCATCCGATTCCCGCGAACGCCCTGCACGACGCCACCGCGATCGCGCAGGCGCTGAAGCAGCAGCAGCAGTAGGCTCGCAGGAGGCGAGAAATTGCGGCGGAATTTGCCGGACGAGGCGATCGACATGATGCACCAACGGAAATCCCGAACCCACATGAACTCACCCTTCAAACTGGCCCTGCTCTCGCTCCTCGCCGTCCTGACCTCCGCGGTTGCCTCCGACAAACAGCGCGTCCTGGTGCTCACCGACATTTCCAACGAACCGGACGACGAGGAATCCATGGTCCGGTTTCTCGTCTATGCCAACGAGTATGAGGTGGAAGGATTGGTGGCCACCACCTCCACCTGGCTGCGCAACCAGACGCGCGAAGATTTGATCCGCCGCCAGGTGGATGCCTACGGCCAGGTGCGCGGGAATCTGCTGCAACACGCGCCCGCCTTTCCCACAAAGGAGGCGCTGCTGGCTGTGACCTGCACCGGCCAGACGAGTTACGGCATGGCTGCTGTCGGCGAGGGCAAGACCACGGCCGGCTCGAGGCAGGTGCTCGCCGCCGCCGACCGGGAGGATGCGCGTCCCTTGTGGGTCAGTGTCTGGGGCGGCGCGAACACGCTGGCGCAGGCGCTCTGGGACGCGCGAAAGGAACGCTCGCCCGATGATCTGCGGAAGTTGGTCGCGAAGCTGCGCGTTTACACCATCTCCGATCAGGACGACGCGGGCCCTTGGCTCCGGCGCGAGTTTCCCGATCTGTTTTACATCGTTTCCCCCAGCACTCCCGACTGGAAGGAATACTGGCGCGCGACTTGGACTGGCATCAGCGGCGACCGGCATTACCGCAACGGGCCGCGCCACCACTTCGCGCTGGTGGAGAATCCGTGGCTGGAGGTAAACGTCATCAAGGACCACGGACCGCTGGGTGCGTTGTATCCGAAAGTGGCTTACATCATGGAAGGCGACACGCCCGCTTTCCTCGGCCTGATCGGGAATGGTCTCGGCTGGTCGGTCCGTCCGGCTTTTGGCGGCTGGGGTGGACGTTATGCGCTCTACCGGCCGCATGGCGAGACGCGCCCGATCTGGACCAACAACCAGGAGAGCCGCGACACCGTCACCGCCGACAACGGCCAGACCGAATGCACCGACATGGCCACCGTCTGGCGCTGGCGCGAGCATTTCCAACACGACTTTGCCGCGCGCATGGACTGGTGCGTGGCGGATGACTTCAAAAAGGCGAATCACAATCCCGTCCCCGTGCTCAACGGTGACAAGACCAGAAACGTCGTCGAGATCACCGCGCAGGCCGGTGAAACCGTGAGGCTCTCCGCCGAAGGCACGGGCGACCCTGACGGCCACGCGGTCGAGACCCGCTGGTGGATTTACGAAGAAGCCGGTTCGCTGGTGGACCCTAGGACGCGCCGCCTGCCCGCCAGCGTGAAACTCTCCGCCGACCACGGCGCGACGACGTCACTTGTCGTCCCAACGCTGCCTAAGCCCGCGACCGTGCATGTCATTCTCGAAGCGCGCGACAACGGCACGCCGAACCTCTGGGCCTACCGCCGCGCCGTGGTGAAAATCGAGCCGGGAGCGGCGAACAAACCAAACTGACGGGGTGAAGCGTGATTGGTGATCGGTGACGGGTGATAATCTCACACGAAAAACCTGACCTTTGGAGAGAGCCGGTGAGGAGACGGAGTCTCGCCGGAATGAGCGTTCCCAAAGCGCTGCGCAAACTTTGGGAACGAGATGGAACCTGAGCTGCGGATCACGCCGCAAACTGGCGGATCGTCTCCGTTGACATGAACAGAGTCAGCGGACCGGATGGCGTCGGCTCAAACCCGAACCGCGCGTAGAACGCGGCGGCGGCTTCGTCTTTCGCATCCACAAACAAGCCGATGCCCCCAGCGAGATCGGCAACGCGAGCGATCCGGTGCAGCGCATCCACCAGTAACGTCTTTCCATATCCGGCACCCTGCTGCGTCTGCGCGACGGCCAACCGCCCGAGCCGCATCGCCGGAATTTGTTCGGGCAGCTTTCTCGCCCACTTCGCCGGCACTTGCTGGCCGAGCACCTGACAAAGCGAGATGGTGAAGAACCCGAGCACGGGTTTCGGTGCGGCGGCGTGCTCATCCACCAGCACAAAGGTCTTCGAGATGCCCTTCACCATGTGTTGCCGGGCGATCTGCTGAAGGTAACGATTCAACGGCTCCACGCCGCAGTCGAAGCCGCCGCGGTCGTGAGTCGCATCCAGCAGTTCGACCCTAAGCACGCACGAGTTTCCGATGGACGTTCTTGGCGGAAAGCAGCACCGCGTTTGGTTTCGGTGGTTTGTCGAGCAGCTCGAACACTCGCTTGGTCTGCTCGCGGTTCAGCCGGATGATTGTCTCGCGTTCGAGGATTTCCTGCGCCTGGCGGTGAGCCGCTTGCACGACGAAGTGATTGAGCGACGCGCCTTCGAGATCGGCGGCGGCTTGGATGGTCTTCCGGACGCCCGATGGGATGCGTGCGACGAGGCGAGAGTTCTTTCCGGCGACGGCTGACATGGTGCCAAGTTGGCACCCGGCCTCCAGAACGTCAATAGCGCAGCATGGCGACGCTGCACTCAAAGTTAGCGCAGCTCTTTGGGAACGGATCGGGCAGAGGTGAGACTCCGTTCCGGTGGCTGACGGGTGAGCATGGGATGGCGTTCGCAGTCGGCGTGAGCCGGTGAGGAGACGGAGTCTCGTCGGGATGAGCGTTCCCAAAGAGCTGCGCTAACTTTGGGAACGAGATGAAAACCGGGTTTGGGGGCCGGACGCTGCCCCGTGGGGTGACGGTGAAGTGGTTTCCGCAGTTGTCATCCCGATTGACCGGCGGCACACTGGGCACATGAAAGACCGAATCATGCTCGATCCCGCCATTTGCAATGGGCGCCCTGTGGTGAAGGGCACGCGCATCACGGTGCAGACGGTGATGGAGTTTCTGGCGGCGGGCGATTCGGTGGATGATGTGTTGGAGGAATACCCCTCGCTCACTCGGGAGGATGTGCTCGCGTGCATGGAATGGGCGTCGCGCTTGATGGCGAATCACTATCACATCGCCGCGCTCGCGTGACTGGATTTCTTCTGGACGAGAACTTGCCGGCGCGGCTGACTTTTGTGCCGTCGTTACCGGTCTCTCACGCGCTCGCTATCGGCACCAATCCTTCGGACAGTGAATTGTGGAGCCATGCCCGGATGAAGCAACTGGTCATCGTCACCAAGGATGCTGATTTTTCGGACCGCATTCTCGTGAGTGATCCACCGCCGTGGATCGTGCATCTCCGATTCGGCAATATGCGCCGCGCTGACTTTCACCGATTCCTCGCCTCGGTGTGGGCGCAGATTGAATCGTTGCTCCCAGTCAACAAACTCATCTGCGTGTATGCGGATCGGATCGAGGCGTTCTCCTGACGATGGAGACATCGCGCATGTCCATCCAGCAACTCCTCATCACCGAAGTTGCCCAACAGCCGTAGCCGCTGTTGCGTGAGGTCTGCCACGACTTTGCTCTCGTTCCCAAAGTTAGCGCAGCCCTTTGGGAACGGTTCGGGCAGAGGTGAGACTCCGTTTCGGTGGCCGCCGGGAGAGTGCGGGAGCCGGGGGCAACTCGAAAATTTCCCTCACTTCGCGGGGGCATTTTCAAGGTTCACCGGCTCACGCGAGGATTCCCTTCACCACATCTCCGGCGATGCCGGTGAGGCGGGCGTCGAGACCTTGATACTTCACGGTGAGGCGGGTGTGTTTGATGCCGAAGAGGTGCAGCATGGTGGCGTGCAGGTCGTGGACACTCACGCGGTTCTCGACGGCGGCGTAGCCGAGTTCGTCGGTGGCGCCGTAGGTGATGCCGCCTTTGATGCCGCCGCCGGCCAGCATCATGGAGAAGCCTTTGATGTGGTGGTCGCGCCCGTCGCCCTGCGCCATCGGCGTGCGGCCAAACTCGCCGCCCCAGACGATCAGCGTGTCGTCGAACATCCCGCGCTGTTTCAAGTCGGTGATCAACGCCATGGTCGCGCGGTCCACCTCGGGAGCCTTTAACTGGAGATGCGGTTTGATCTGGCTGTGGTGATCCCAGTCGCGGTGGTAAAGCTGGATGAAGCGCACGCCGCGCTCGGCCAACCGGCGGGCGAGCAGGCAGTTGGAGGCGAACGATCCATCGCCGGGATTCGCGCCGTAAAGATCGAGCACGTGCTGCGGCTCGTTCGCGATGTCCATGAGGCCGGGCACGCTGCTTTGCATGCGGAAGGCCATTTCGTATTGGGCGATGCGCGTCTGCACCTCGGCGTCCTGCACGCGGTCGTGTTCGAGGCGGTTGAGGTGGTTGACGGTGTCCACGATTTCGCGCTGGGCGTCGTGGCTCACGCCGGGCGGGTTTTGGATGTAAAGGACGGGGTCACCCTTGGACTGAAACTTCACGCCCTGAAACTGGCTCGGCAGAAATCCGCTGTGCCACTGGCGCGCCGCGATGGGCTGCATCTGCCCGCCTTTGCCCGCCGACATGAGCACGACGTAGCCGGGCAGGTCTTGCGTCTCCGTGCCCAGCCCGTAGAGCAGCCAGGAACCCATGCTCGGACGACCGGCGACGATGGACCCCGTGTTCATCAGCGTGTGCGCAGGGTCGTGATTGATCTGCTCGGTGTACATCGAGCGAATGATGCAGAGATCGTCCGCCACGCTGCCGATGTGGGGAAATTGCTCGCAGATTTCCTGGCCGGACTTGCCGAACTTTTTGAAGTCAAACTGCGGCCCGAAGCAATTCAGTTTCTGGCCCTGGAGCTGCTCGATTTGTTGTCCCTTGGTGAAACTCTCGTGCATCTGCTGGCCGTGCATTTCCTTGAGCTTCGGTTTGTAGTCAAAGGTCTCGAGGTGCGACGGGCCGCCCGCCTGGTAGAGGTAGATCACGCGTTTGCATTTGGCGGCGTGATGGAGCGGACTCACGACGCCGGGCCAGCGGTCAGCACCGGCGGCAAACGTGGCGGGGCGGAGCAGGGCGTTGAGCGCGAGCGCGCCGAGGCCCACGCCCGTGCGGCCCAGGAATGCGCGGCGGGCGAGGTGGGTGTGCGGGTCAAAGGGGAGCGGGTTCATGGATCAGTTTCTCGTGACGACTTCGTTCAGGTTCAAAATGGCGCGGGCCACGCCGGTCCACGCGGCCAGTTCGGGCGCGTTTCCTTTCGGCAGCGGAGCCTCGCCGACGCGCAGCAGGGCGCTCGCTCCGCTTTCGTCCGTGCGGTAGCGCGCGCGTTGTTGGTCAAACAAAGCGCGCAGCAGTTCGATCTCCCGCGCCGTGGGTTCGCGGGTCAGCGCGCGTTGATACGCCCAGCTCAGGCGCTCCTCGAAAGTGCCGCCGCCGCGCTCCACGATGCTCGCCGCGAAGACGCGCGCCGCTTCCACAAAGATGGGATCGTTGAGGAGATTCAGCGCCTGGAGCGGCGTGTTGGAAGTCATCCGGATGGCGGTGCATTCCTCGCGGCCGGAGGCGTCGAAATTCGTGAGCAACGGATGCGGAAAGGTCCGCTGCATGTGGGTGTAGAGCGTGCGGCGGTAGAGTTTCGCCCCGCGGTCGTGGCTGTATTCGCGTTTCGGAAAATTCAGCGGCGCGTAGTAGCCCTCGGGTTGATACGGGCGCACGCTGGGGCCGCCGATTTCCGGCACGAGCAGGCCGCTGACGCTCAGCGCGTAGTCGCGGACGAGTTCGGCGTCGAGGCGCAGCCGGGCCTGGCGCGCGAGCAGACGGTTGAGCGGGTCTTTTTCATCGAGCGCCGGCGTGCTGGTGGAGCTGGCGCGGTAGGTGCCCGAGGTGACGATGAGGCGGACGAGATGTTTCACGTCCCAGCCGCTGTCCATGAACTCGCACGCGAGCCAGTCGAGCAGTTCGAGGTGCGTGGGCCACTCGCCCTGGGTGCCGAGGTCGTCGAGCGTGCGCGAAAGGCCGGTGCCGAAGTAGATTTTCCAAAGCCGGTTCACGAAGGCGCGGGCGGCGAGCGGATTCTGTTTCGCGGTGAGCCAGTTTGCCAGGTCGAGCCGGGTGGCGCGTTCGCCGCCGGTCTTCGCCACCGCCGTGAGGAAATGCGGGCCGGCAGGTTGCACCAGTTCGCCGGAGTCATTCATCCAATCACCACGCGGCAGGATGCGCATGGGGCGCGGTTGGTCGCGCACCACGCTGACGAGCGTGGAGGGAATTTCCGCCGCGAGCAGACTCCGCTCCGCGTGGAAACGCGCGAGTTGCCGGGTGTTCCCGGTCAGTTCCGGCGCGATCGCGCGGTAGTGCCTGGCGATGGTCTGCTGCTGCTTGTCGTTGCGCTTTTCGGCCTCCACGCGCAGGGCTTTCAGAACGTCCTCGGGGACGGGCGCCCTCAGCGACGGCTTCTCCACGGCGGTGAGGCTCAGTCGGAATTTGCCGATCGTCACCTTGCGCTGGTCGTGGTCGTGACGCAGACGCACGGTGACCACGGTGTCGCTGGCGGCCACGAGCGGCTCGGCGAAATGAAACGCGGCTTGTTGTTCGCTCGAGTGCCCGATGGGATTCCCCCAGCCGGTTTCCCTGCGACCATCCAGCATCGCAAGGGCCGGGAAACCTTCCGCCTCCGAGCTGGTCACCACATGCGCGAGCTTCACCGCGGACGGCGATTCCGTGTTCCCCGCGAGGACCTCGGCTTCCGTGACGATGAAACCCGTGCCACCGCGGGCGACGCGGTTCCCGGCGTATTGCTCGTCCGTGAAAATGTGCAAGCGCAGCCCCCGCCACGCGCCGGCACCGGGTTGGAAGGTGATGGTGTAAGTCTCGTTGTCGGGGTTTTTCCCGCCGGCCAAAATCAGGTTGTCGCTGCCGTTGGTCAGGGTTGCGCCGTTCGAGGTCGTCGCGCTGAGTGGCGACTGAACTTTCCAAGCCACCTCGCCGCCTTTGTCGAGCGCGAGCACGGCGGCCTCCCACTCCGTGCGACCCGGCGCCAGCTGCGCATCCGTCACCTGCTCCAGCTGCTGCTTCAGCGCGGCGATTTCCCCATCGACCTTCTCCAGCCGCGTCTTCTGTTCCGGCGAGGGCAGCAAAAGTTTCGGCCCCCAGTTTCCTTCCGAAAATCCGCGGTCGTAGAAACCTTGCTCCTTCAAATCCGCGAAGAACGCGGCCATCGAATAGAAATCTTTGGCCGAGAACGGATCGAACTTGTGGTCGTGACACTCCGCGCACCCGACGGTTGAGCCGAGCCAGGTGGTCGAAACCGTCCGCACCCGGTCCGCGGCGTATTTGGCGAGGTATTCCTTGTCCTGAATCCCGCCCTCGGTGCTCATGCGATTGAGCCGGTTGAACGTGGACGCGATTTTCTGCTGCTCCGTGGAACCAGGCAGGAGGTCGCCGGCAAGTTGCTCGCGGGTGAAGCGATCAAACGGCAGGTTTTCGTTGAACGCGCGAATGACGTAATCGCGATACGGCCAGACGCTGATCGGCACGTCGCCGTGATAACCAATCGTGTCCGCGTAGCGCACGAGATCGAGCCAGTGCACGGCCAGGCGCTCGCCGTAGTGCGGCGAGGCGAGCAGCTCGTCCACGAGTTTCTCGTAGGCCTTCGGGTCGCTGCTTTTCTCAAAGTGGCGCACCTGTTCCGGCGTCGGCGGAAGCCCGGTGAGGTCGAGCGAGACGCGGCGGAGCAGGGTCCGGCGATCGGCTTCCGGCGCAGGCGCGAGACTCTCTTTGCGCAGGCGATCGAGGATGAAGGCATCAATCGGATGCGTGCTGCCGGCGGCGGTCGGCAGCTCCCCTCGCGTTGGCGGACGATACGCCCAATGCCCGTCGTATTTCGCCCCCTGCGCGATCCATTCCTTCAGCAATTGCTTTTGCCGGGCGGTCAGTTGTTTGCCGGATTTCGGCGGTGGCATCACCTCCTCGGGATCGGTCGATTCGATCCGCGCGACGGCTTCACTTTTCTCCGGCTGGCCCGGCGCGACCGCGGTGACGTCGTCCTGTTTCGCGTACGCGCCCTCCTGGGTGTCGAGCCGCAGCTTCGCCTTGCGCGCCTCCTTGTCCGGCCCGTGGCAGGCGAAGCAGTTGTCCGAGAGGATTGGCCGGATGTCGCGATTGAACTGAATGTCGCGAGCCGCCGCCGCGCTGTCTGCCACGCCGAACGCCGTCAGCGCGAGGAGGCACAGGGGCCGGAGTTGTCTTGCAGGATGGAAGGTGGACATCGGTGCGCAAAGTAAATGGATGGGAGCGGTTCGGTCAAAGGGCCATGCGCCTCGATGTCTGTCGGAGGCCTGCTGGAATACTTCTCGCCTCAGCTTTCTTCCTCTTCCGCTTCCGCCAGCCCGTCAATCGCCTCGCGCAAACGGGCATAAAGGCGCTTGTCGGTGAGAGCGCGCAGAAACTTTTCCGCCCGGCATTCAACCGTGACCGTGCAGGACATCCAATTCCGCTTTCAACTTCTCCCACGGCATCGGCGCACCGCCGTCCGCCAGCGCTTCGCGCGCGGCGGCGAGGTCTTCGGCATTCTCGCGCGCTTCCCATTCCGCGAGGTCTTCAATCAGCGAAACGACGCGCGCGGCCCTTTCATCCGAAAGCGTCTGCAGCTTCGCAACGGCGTCGGAAACTGCGATCATGCCGCCCGAATCTCACCAGACGGCGTGAGCGTCAACGAAGGGAAAAGACATCGGCGGACACCGGCGAATCTGCCCGGAAATAGGCGGACGTGTTCTGACTTTTGTTCTAAAAACGCCCTCCGCAACCCTCATTGTCTCTCTAGCTCCCTTATAATCAGGAAGGGAGCGGGTAGCGGGAATCGAACCCGCATGGCCAGTTTGGAAGACTGGAACTTTACCACTAAGCTATACCCGCGAAACTGAATCGCACTTTGCTTCGCTGGGGCACGATGACAAGCGCTTTTTCCGCGCGGTTCCGGGACCGGGCGCCGGCGCGCCGGGCCGGCGGTCCTCGAAAAGCGGTCCACTGGATGGGAGCGTTTCCCGCGCTTGCAGCCCCAGGGGATTTGCGCGTAAAGCATCGGGAATCCCCATGCGCTTTTTCCGCCCCCTCCTCGGCCTCGCTCTGGCGTGGCTCACCGTCGTGATTTTCCTGGAGGCGCGCGCGGAGATGAAGAACGAGCCATCCGACGGGGGAAAAATTGTGCTCTACTTTGGCGGCGTCGTGCTTGCCGGGGGGGCGGCGGCAGTGCTTTTGGTCACGGTGCTCCTGCCGGTGGTGGGCGACGCGGTGGGCGGTGTATTTTTCAGCCCGAACGAGAAGATGGAAAAATCGCCGCACGCGGACGCGCTCGTGGCCATCGCCCGCGGGGAGTATGAGGCGGCGGTGCAGGAATATCTCAAGGCTTTCGGGAATGACCCGCACGATACGATGGCACTCAGCGAAATCGTCCGGCTGGAGTGCGAGCACCTCGACAATCCCGCTGCCGCGGCAGACATCCTGGAGCAGGCGCTGGAGCGGGAGTGGACGCCGGAGGATGCGGCGTTTCTGACCTCGCGGCTGGTGGATGTGTATTGGAAACACCAGCGCAAGGCCCGCGAGGCCCGCGCGCTTCTCATGCAAATCATCGAGGCGATGCCGGGCACGAAACACTCGGCCAACGCGCAGCACAAACTGCAGGAGATCGAGCGGCAGTTGGCGATGGAGGATTAGCTCCGTCGGGAAAAGGCACGACTCGAGAGACCCCGCCCCGCTGCATCCCGACAGCCCGCCTTTCGTGGAAACCGCCCTGCCGCCGCCCTTCACCGCCGTCCTGCTCGCCGGCGGAAAATCCACGCGCATTGGGCGGGACAAGGCGGGCGCGATTTTCGATGGCCAGCCGCTCTGGCGGCGCCAGCTCGCCACGCTGCGGGCACTCGAGCCTGCGGAGCTTTTCATCTCGGGAAAGGCGGACGGCCCGTACGCGGGTGCGGGCGTCGAGATTCTCCTCGACCACTCCCCCGGCCTCGGCCCCCTCGCCGGCCTCGAAGCCGCGTTCCGCCGCGCGAGCCATCCGCTCGTCCTCGTCCTCGCCATCGACCTGCCCGCGCTGACCCCCGGCTTTCTCGCGAGCCTGATCCAAACCGCCACCGGCTGCGTGCCGCGCCGCGCCGAATGGTTTGAGCCGCTCGCCGCCGTCTATCCGCGCACCTGCCTGCCGCTGGTCGAAGCCTGCCTGCGCGCTGCCGACCGCTCCATGCAGCGGTTCGTGCGGCTCGCGGCAGCGGCAGGTCTGGTGGAAAGTCGCGCGCTGCAGCCCGCCGATCTCGCGCTTTTCAAAAACGTGAATCTGCCCGGCGACCTCGACGCGGGCATTTAGGACTCCGCCGACCCCAGGCGCGTCCCGCATTTTCGGCGGGATGCGCTGAAAGCGCAGCGAGTTTCGCCTCCGAAACCGGACCGCCCCAGAGAAAACTGCCCGTTTGCCCGGCTCGACCCGGAAACCACACCATCTAGTGCGAGATTTTTACTCTGACCCCAATATATTGTGCTTGCCGGCAAATCGGGTGCGCTTAATTTTCGCGCCTTCGCACCGCTTTTCACCCTCATTTTCACCCCTCTCCCGCCATGTATCTCCAATCGCTCGAACTCTTCGGCTTCAAGTCTTTCGCCCCCAAAACCAAGATGGAATTTCATCGCGGCGTGACCGCAGTGGTCGGGCCGAACGGGTGCGGAAAATCCAACGTGCTCGACGCCATGCGGTGGGTGCTGGGCGAGCAGTCGGCCAAGGCGCTGCGGGGCGGCGAAATGGCGGACGTGATTTTCAGCGGCACGGATTCGCGCGCGGGCGTCGGGATGGCGGAGGTTTCGATGACCTTTTCCGAATGTGAGGAGCAACTCGGGCTGGACTGGCATGAGGTCACGATCACGCGCCGCGTTTTCAAGGACGGCAGGAGCGAGTATCTGCTGAACAAAACGCCGTGCCGGCTGAAGGACATCCAGCAGCTTTTCATGGACACGGGCATCGGGCGCTCGGCGTATTCGATCATGGAGCAGGGCAAGATCGACATGATCCTGTCGTCGCGACCGGAGGACCGGCGCGCGATTTTCGAGGAGGCGGCGGGCATCACGAAATACAAGGCGCAGAAGCGCGAGGCGCTGCGCAAGCTGGAGGCCACGGAGGCAAATCTGCTGCGGCTCGAGGACATCGTGAAAGAGGTCAAGCGGCAGATCGGCTCGCTCCAGCGGCAGGCGGGCAAGGCGCGGCGTTATCAGTCGCTGATCGGCGATTTGAAGATGCTGGAAACGCACGCGGCGAAGCGGCAGTTCGACGCCCTGGAGGAGGCGCGCGTGACCGCCAAGCAAGAGCTGGCGCGGCTCGCCGACCGGCAGGTGGAGTGCGAGCAGGAGATCGAGTCGCGCGAAAGCGAGGTCGCCGTGCAGCGGGCGGCGCTGGAGGAAATGGAGCAGCGGCTGAACCAGGCGCGACAGTCGGTCAACGATCTGCGCACCCGCATTTCGAACCACCAGAGCCGGGTCATTTTCAACGAGGAGCGCGCCCAGGAATTCACCCAACTCGTCGAGCGCTACCGCGCGGACGTGGCGGGCGCGGAGGAGAAATTCCGCATCGCCGAGACGCAGCTTCACGACACCGACATCGAGCTGGAGCAGATCACCACGATGCTCGCGGGCGAGTTGCGGGTCATGGAGGAAAAGCAGGCCGCCGTCGCCGCGCTGACCGGCCAGAGGCAGGAGGCGGAGCGGACGATCAGCGGCGTGGCGAATGACGCGGCGCGCATCGAGAGCCGCATCAGCGGCCTGCGCGGGCAGATTTCCAGCGTCTCGCAGCAGCGCGACGGCGCGGAGGCGCGGCTGAGCATTTTGTCGGGCGAACTGGAGCAGCTCACCTTTGCCTTCGCGCAATTCACCGACCGGCTGCGCGACACCCAGGCGGAAATCGAGCGCGCGGTCAGCGACGCCGAGGCGCGCGTCGCCCAGCTCGCCGACAGCGAGGCGCAGCTCCGCGAGGCGCAAAGCGGGCTGGCCGAAACCGACCGCGAACTCCGCGACGCGCAGCGTTCGCTGGCGGAGAAAGACTCGAAGCTCGAAGTGCTGCGCGCGCTGAACGCGGGCGGCGAAGGTTTCTCGGAAGGCACCCAGGCCGTGCTCCGCGGGCTGGACAACCCCGGCTTTTTCAAACCCGCAATCCTCGGCGCGCTCGCGCAGTTCATCGAGGTCGCACCGGAGTTTGTCACCGCCGCGGAAGCCGCGCTGGGCGTGAATCTCCAGGCGATCGTGATGAAGGACACGATGATCGCGGAGTCGGTGGTGAAGACGCTGACCACGCAGAAACTCGGCAAGGCGGCGCTCGCGCTGCGGGAGCTGGAGAGCCATTTCGACCACAAAGCCGAACCGCTGGCGCTGCCCGAGGGCGCGATCGACTGGCTCATCCGCAAAATCACGCCGCAGCCCGCGGTGCAGCGGCTCGTCGAGCGGCTGGTCAATCACACCGTGCTCGTGCCGGACCTCGAAACGGCGCTCCGCGTTTTCCCGCAGGTGCGCGGCTCGGCGGTCGTCACGCTCGCGGGCGAGGTGCTCACCGGCCACGGCGTGCTCCACGCGGGCCAGACCGGCGAGGCCGTGAACTCCGTGCTCGCGCGGAAAAACCAAATCCACACGCTCGAAGCCGAAGCCGCGCAGTTTCAGCAGCAAATCGACGGCGTGACCGTGCGGCGCAACGCGCTCGTCGCGGAAATCGAAACCGCCCAGGCGCGGCTCGACGAAGCGCGCGAGGAAAAGCAGAACGCCACGCTGCTCGTCTCCACGCTCCGCGGGCAGCTCGCGATGGTCGAGCGCGAGGCCCGGGAGACCGAGCGCAAGCAGCAGAATCTCGAAGGCGAACGCGCCAGCAGCGAGGCGCGGCATCGCGAGGCGGCGGATCGGGTGGGCGGTTTGGAAGCGGAGACCGCCAGCGGGCTCGGGCAGCTCGAGGAGCTCTACACGCGCCGCGCCGAAGCGCAGAACCAGCTCGAAATCCTCCGCGCCCGCGAAGGCGAACTCGGCGGCGAACTCAACGAGCTGCGCGTCAAGGTCGCCACCGAGCGCCAGCGCCACTCTTCACTCCATCACCAGCGCCAGCCCATGGAAGCGCGGCTCACCGAGCTGACCGAGCTGATCGCCGCGCGCCAACAGGACATCGTCAATTACGAGCAGCGCGCGGAGTCGATGCTCGCGGAAAACGCGGAGATCGAAACGAATCTCGAACGCCTGCGCGGGCAGGTCGGCGAAGGCGAAAGCGCCCTGGCCGCGCTGCTCGAAGAGCGCGCCGGGATGGCGAGCGCCGTCGAGGAACTCGCCAATGGCCTGCGCGTGCTGCGCCACCAGCTCACCGAAGCGCACGACCAGCGCAGCCGCCTCGACGTCAAGCACACGCAATACGAGATGAAGCTCACCGCGCTGACCGAGCACATCCAGAAGCGCTACCAACTCGATCTCACGACCTTTGAGCGCGACCTCCACGGCTTGCGCGTCGCCATTCGCGACCACGCGAAACGCCAGACCCGTGGCGCGGACGCCCCGTCCGCCGATGGTGAAGCGAGCGCCCCGCTCGCTGATTCTGAGAGCGCAGATTCGGCGGGCGAGGCACCCGCCGGACAGACGGCGGACGAGGCGTCCGCGCCACGCAGCGAGGCGGTCGAAGACGCCTTCGCCATCGACTGGGAGCGCATCGACGCGATGGTCCGCGAACTCGACCAGCGGCTCGATTCGATGGGGCCGGTGAACCTCGACGCCATCCAGGAATACGACGAACTCGAGCAGCGCCATGCTTTCCTCGAAAAGCAGAACCAAGACCTCACGAACTCCAAGCAGGAACTCCTCGACGTCATCGCGAAGATCAACAACACCACCAAGACGCTCTTCGCCGAGACCTTCGAGAAGATCCGCGTGAACTTCTCGGAAATGTTCGTGGAACTCTTCGGCGGCGGCAAAGCGAACCTGCTCCTGACCGACGACAGCGACCCGCTCGAAAGCGGCATCGACATCATCGCCAAGCCGCCCGGCAAACAGCTCCAGACGATCACCCTGCTGAGCGGCGGCGAGCGCACCATGACGGCGGTGGCGCTGCTCTTTTCGATCTACATGGTGAAGCCCGCGCCTTTCTGCGTGCTCGATGAAATGGATGCGCCGCTCGACGAATCGAACATCAACCGCTT
>Ga0114966_10000411_pt1 | contig 42200 bp, 54 predicted proteins | sample M_130207_XF_Meta_FD_87029 | JGI IMG/M metagenome (GOLD analysis project Ga0114966, IMG submission 87029) | Freshwater microbial communities from Lake Montjoie, Canada to study carbon cycling - M_130207_XF_MetaG | ecosystem: Environmental > Aquatic > Freshwater > Lake | place: Lake Montjoie... | reverse complement strand
TGCCACGTCTCAAGAGTAGCGTCAGGAAAAGTAGATTTCAAATCTTCGAATGTCATATAGAACCATTATACCTTATCCATCCAGGAATAGCAAGGAGGCCTCGAAAGAATATCTCCTTCTGAATCAATCACTTGCACTAAACTACTGAAAACAAAGGAGATATTCTTTTCCTAGAAATCGACGTTTCCCCAACCAAACTTGTCAGCAATCTCTTCCCGATAATCCATCGTCTCTTCGAAGTCGAGAACTTTAAAGTTCGCCCGTTCAATCACTTCCGGACCAATAAGCATCACAACACAGTGACGACCAGTCGCACCAGCGACAACGCAGTGACCACCAAAAACGGGAGGATTATACTTCTTCCCAGTAATGTCGCATTCAGGAACTGTTCCTTTGATAACCATACATCCATTATATAATAGAGCGGGGAGTTTAGCAAGGAAATTCTAAATTTAAATTTCCTTTGTTTTCAATCACTTGCAAGGAGCCGTTGAAAACAAAGGAGATATTCTTTTCGAAATCCATGGAGGTTCCATCTATACCCACCTGTGTTATTGCCTGCATGGATCGTCCCAGGGACGCACACAAGCGATCTCTGGATTCAGGTGGTCCATAGGTATACCTGGTCTCTCGAGATCTCTGTAGCGATCTCAAAAAGAATATCTCGTTCTGAATCAATCACTTGCACCAAGTCGTTGAAAACAAAGGAGATATTCTTTTAAAAAGACTTGACATCCTTGACTTCTCACGCTACAATAGGTATGTACCAGTTTTAAAGGGATAGTCTATATGAGTATTAAACAACGAATCAGCAACCTCCAAGAATTCTTTGACCTGAATCCAAAAGGAAAGATGAATGGTATTCAAGTTCTTGAACATTATCGAGCATTGCATCCTTGCGTCGACCAGCCTCTGAATATTTCTTTCGTTGCTATGTATAATGAAATATATTTGATCGCGATGAATCGACGGACAATGAATGTTAGATTTTCTTTCACTTCGTAGTTGACATTTAGAATAGGAAGATATATAATAATTATATGACACGAAAGACTTTTGAAGTGGCGGATCTTCTGGAAAAGACGAATTGGTTTTTGAAGAATTCCCCGGATCACTCGGTTTGTGAACGAAATGCCTATATCAGCATTGCGGGCAATATTCTTCATGACACTGGTAATTATGAAGGATTCACTTATCTAGGCGAATTCGGTAAAGATACCGATAATTCAAGGATCTGTTTTTTGATTAAATACTCGCTGTTGACTCGTTATAAAGTTTGCGAAAATGAACGTGAATCTGGTGGAGGTCTTCGATGATGTTGTCAATCGAACGACGTGGCGGTAAAAATACATGTTCAGTGGAGGATTTTTTAAATCTTAGATATGCCCAATGTGATAGAGGTTGGGATGGAATCCTTCGTAAATTATTTCAAGAATTATCTGAGGCTGGTTGGGATGGTGGGATTGCACAAGTCAAAGAAAAGTTCGGTACACTCCGAGTCTATCTAAGGTGGTTAGATGAAGAATATACTGGTTATGATGAACTCTATGAAATCGTTTTCAGATACGAAAAACTTTCTGAGACGGTCTGCGAAGTTTGTGGGGCTGATGGGGCCAAGCTTCGGACGTTGAAAGACGGTCGATCATGGATCAAAACTAATTGTGATATCTGTCATGATATTTTTATGAAGACTTCTCCTAAAATAGATCTTGACACCAGGAAGTAAATAGTATATAATTAAATAGTAGAGGGAAACGGATTAACAGCCTGGCAGAAACCAAACAAAGAGAGAATAGGGTGAAAAGCAGAACCGAGAGCAAGTCAAGATGAGCTGCTGCCATTCTGAAATATTGGATGGTTCACTTTGTAGTTTCCCTCTATATAAATTAATTTAAAATTATGACTACTATCTTCTTAGTAAAAGAAACCAGACAAGAAATCGATTGGGATGATTATAATGACACAATGATCACTTACAATCTGGGGGCATTCTCTACTAGAGAATTCGCAGAACAATATGTTGGAAGATGCAGAGAATGTAAAAGTTTTAAATTGTTCACACTATTAGAAATAGAACAATTGGAAATAGATGAATTTCATGAATAAATTATTATGTCCACTCATAAGATTGTTATACCAGATATCCACCAACAGATTTTTAAGTTAGATATTCTTCTAGACCGGGAAGATATCAAAACTGCCGAAGAAGTGATTTTTCTTGGTGATTATTTTGATTCATTTTATCATCAAGATCAATTTAAATATACCGTCGCCTTCTTGAATGAGAATGCAGATAATCCTCGCTATACCTTCTTGATGGGCAATCATGATATCCATTATCTGTCAACAAACAAAGATAATCTTTGTTCTGGATACTCTAGTAACAATCACGAATATATCAAAAAGAATCTTTCAAAGGAATTTCGAAAAAAAATTAAACTCTATGAATTACAAAAGATTGCTGGAAAGTCTGTTCTCTTTTCTCATGCTGGTATTCATCCTAGTCATTTTACCGTATTTACTGATGCGACCAAGCACGATTCGCTAGTAGATTTTTTTGATTCACTAGACGTCGACATCGACTCGAACCATCCGCTGCTTCATGCTGGTCAGGATCGTGGTGGCCGTCAGAAACACGGTGGATTTCTTTGGATAGATTGGACCAATCTAGAATTGATCGAAGGACTTTTTCAGGTTGTCGGACATACACAACATACTGTCCCGCTGTGGATGGGTACTGAAATGCACGCTCGTAACATTAACATCGATACCGCTCTGAATCATTATCTAAAGATCCATCTTGACACGAATGCATGGTATGTAGTAGACTGTAAATCAACACCTGATCTTAATTCCTCCCAAATCCTCACAATAATTTAATATGAACACCATGGAAAACACAATTACTAAATTACTCAGCAATAATTATCGAGAATTTGAATTTGACGATTCTTCTTCTCTAGATTATAAGAATTGTGATAAGTTCTTTCAAAAAAGAGTAAGAACTCTTGAAGGTATAACACAATACTTCATTAATGCATATATTTACGATTTTTCGAAATATAATACTTTGGTAGGAGAAATACGAATTTCGTTTGAGATGGTTTTCTATGACAATCATAATCGAAGTATTCGCATTACTCTATCTTTAGAAGATTTTGATTCAATCCAGGATTTTGAGGAATATGTAAAATATCTTTTTATCAGAAATAACTTTGTAAATGATATTCACAATGATTGACGATCGTGTGAAATAGACATTAACGCATGTAATTTAAATTTGGGGACTTCGGTCCCCATTTCCTGTTTTAATAAATACTTTTGGAGATTATCATGACAATCAATCTAGCAACCAAATCAAACGATTTAACTCTATACAAATATTATATGGACGAGATCAAGAAATTGATCAAGCAAGGAATAGACAAGTCCAAAAAAGATGAATCTGAATATATTTTGAAGATTACATTGGTGAAAAAGTAAAAGTAATGATATCTTTTAAATCTTTTTTAACAGAAGGTGGTGCAGGAGGCCATGTTCTCCACCCATTTGATGTCGCCAATAATGGCCGAGAATTTCTAAATTTATTCGACGAAGTCAAAAAATATATTGAAAAGGGTTCTGCTGGTAAACCTGGATCTGCTTGGGTGAAGTTGGATGGAATAAATCTATCCGTGAGATTAGTAAAGAATGCCGCTGGAAAATATGAATTTGCTTTGGATCGTGGAACCCAAGCAGATGAAGATTTTACAGGAATCACTGTCGATAACTTAGACGCAAGTCGACTGAGGCCTGAACTACAAAGGAGTGCGTCAATTCTTCTCAATTTATTGAATCCGACAATAGATTCCACTATGAAGAGTTTAGATAAATTAGGTTTGACGAAGAATCCCAATCTTATCTTAAATGTAGAATTTGTTGAAAATGGCAAATCCAACCAGATAACATATAACATCAAGAATTTTATTGCCATACATGGTCTAAGAATCATTAAATATTCAGACGAAATTGTTAAAAAAACTGGTAATAAGAAAAGAGAAATATCAGATTATCCTTACAATGTAGATGTTATTAATGCATATGCAAAAGCCTTAACAGTTCTATTAAAGAAAAAGAACAACGAAGACGACTTTGTTGTGTTAGGTAATCCAGAAGTTAAGAAGACTGCAAATCTTAATTTTACTCCAACATTAGATACAAATTTGACTCTGAATGGTGTATCCAAATCTCTTAAAAATTGGATTTTAGACATAGATCAAATCCCAAAGAAAAATGATAGGGCAGTTATCTTCACTAAGAAAGTCTATCAAGAGATAGATGCTGGTGATAAGACAGGTTTAACACCAGATCAAATTAGGGATTACATTCTGTATTACGCAACAATTACTCTTGGGACATACATCATGAATTCCGTTGGATCCAAATTAGGAAAGGGATCCGATCAAGAAGGATTGATGATTAAAAGAGAGAATGGCGAGATCCTAAAAATAACTGGAAAATTCATTATATCAGGTTTGCAAGGTAATTTTGCAAAAACAGAATCCATAACAGAAGATCTAGAAGGATCTTTCGCTGTTGGTGTAATGTTTGGTAGATTCAATCCTCCACATAAGGGTCATATTGCAGCTTGGAAACAGATGGCTGCTGATTCCGATCTAGATGCTTGGTATGTTGGAACAAATAAAAGTACGATAGGTAAAAAAGATCCGCTCCCTTCTGATGTTAAAGAAATCGTCATTAATACTCTATATCCAAACATCAAGGATCATTTTGTTTTCGAACAAACTTGGTTAACTCTAGCAACATATGTTTACGAAAAATACAAGAAAGATGATATAACACTTATCTGTTATACTGATGAACAATATGTATTGCAACTATTGAAAGATTATAATGATAAAGAATTAAAAGATGGAAAGAGATATATCTTCTCAAATATTATTCTGAGACCTACAGAAAGATTATCTTCTGCATCAGATTTGCGATCTGCTGTTAAAGCTGACGATAAAGATAGCTTCTCAGATGCAGCAGGAATTCCTGCTGATTTATTGATAACTGTTGGTGGTAAGAAGATTAAGTATTTTGATTTAGTGAAGAGCTATCTTCAGAACTATATGGACGAAGATGCCGAACCTAAGAAATATTTCGCAAAATTATCTAAATCAACTTCTAAGAAAAGATCTTCTTTCTGGAAGGGCTTAGGAACTTATCCTTTCACAAAAGATGAATATAAAAAGGCAGATAAAGTTCCTGGTGATTCGAAAGCGACTAGACCATCTAAATATAACAAGAAATACAGGGCAAAATTTGTAACAAAAGAATCTTTTGAGATGGGAAAATATTATGAATATTGGGGTTGGATAGATCTAGAAGGAAACTTAGTTTTCCCGACAAAAAAACAAAAAGATAGTAAAGAAGATGAATATTCGCATGCGAATATTCTCCCCGGAAAATTGTACGAATATCAAGCATTAAATGCTGGATGGTTAAAATTTTTTATAGAATCTAAAACCCCCAAAAAATTAGATATATATGGGTATCTTCCGAATAGTGAAGATCGTATTGTGATGGGCGTGGAAAATATTATTAACAGTATAGTTCGTGGAACTAAAAAAGATGTTTTTGGCGAGAATATACGCCTTCCGGAAGAAATAACTTGGGATTTGAGAAGTAAAACAAAAGATAACAAACAAAATAGAAGAGAAACAGTAAAAATAGACAACTCTCTTAGACGTCTCAGAAATTCTCTTAAAGAGCCTTCTGCAATTAAAAAACTGTTCAGAAATCTTATGTTAGATGAAGAAAAGAAAAGATCTATAACTGCTTTGCAGAAGAAGTCAAAAGCCTCCGGTGTTCCTTATTCTATCTTAAAACAAGTCTATAATCGTGGAATGGCTGCATGGGTAACTGGCCACAGACCAGGTGCACCGCAATCAGCTTGGGCTTTTGCAAGAGTAAATTCTTTCTTAACAAAAGGAAAGACATGGTATAGCACAGATGCTGATCTTGCAAAGAAAGCCAGAAAATATCTGGCAGAAGCGCATATGTTCGGATACACAGACTGGGGTTGGATTACACCACAAGGGGAATCCATAAGACCAAACGAACTAGATAATACTCATACTTCTATACTCAGAAGAATAGCAGAAATGAATCCTAATACATCATTGGGTAGAAAACCGACAGAAACTGATGCTACTAAGAAAGGTTGGGTCCGTTGGTTACTAGATAAACAATTCAACGAATTAAGATTTAATACTATCAAGTGGAACGTAAATGATATTAATTTACAAAAAGCGATTGGAAGCATAGTCAACAAACATCTTTCTGCGGTAGAATATTCTTTTGAATGGCGTGGAAAATCTGGAAACAACGAAAGCATAGAAGTAACAGATCCAGGTGCTTTCATATTAAAACTTAGTGCTACAAGGAGAAAGCTTTTGAACGAAGAAGATGATTACGAAATCGAGATGATCACTGGACAATTAAAAAAGATTGCAGATTTATCTATGAAGACTTTGGATATTATCCAGAATAAGACTGAACTACCTGCTTGGATTCAAGATAAGGTCTCAGTTTCTACTCATAATGCAGAAGCAATATTCGATTATTACAATTATTCAGAAGATCCGATTCAAGAATCGATTAAAATTATTTCTGACAGTATTCGTGAAAAAACTGATGTTGATTCTACCATCAAAACGATTTTAGAAAGAGCAAAACAGAAATTCCCTAAGTTATATCCAAAAATTGAAGCTGCATATAAATTAGCTGATATGGCTCACGAGGGGCAATTCAGAAAATCAACTGGATCGAAATACATCATACATCCAATGGAAGTATTTGATACTGCTATGAATTATGGTTTCACAGATGAACCAACTCTTTTAGCAGCAATATTGCATGACGTTATGGAAGACGGACCAGCTTCTATTACATTTAAATCATTAAGCAAAGAATTTGGAAAAGAAACTGCAACAACTGTCAAGATATTATCGAAGGCATTTAGTGAACATACTGACTCTCCTGATAAAGTAAAAGTTGATCACGATACATATTTTACTAATTTGAAGGCTGCTCCAATTTCTGTTAAGAATATAAAAGCTTTGGATCGTCTAGATAATGTAAAAGATATAGATGGTTTTTCTCCAAAAAAATTAGCAAATTATGTTCCAGAAACTCAAGAATTATTGAAAATTTTTGGAAAAGATGTTCCTAATGTTTCTGCCGATATTATGAAAAGAATTGCTCCTTATATTGAGGAATATGGAATTAACGAATCGATTTTCAATAAAACTCCTGGATCTAAACTAGAAGAATCGATTAAAATTATTTCTGAGACGACAACTTATAGTAAGAAAGACGGTAAGAAAATCTGTTTCGTGTTCTCCAATAAAGGCAAGAAACTTGCCAGTGGTTGTAAGATAACGAATATTAGACTTTTGTCTGTATAAAATTAATAAATAGATTAAAGGAAACACGATGCAAACATTTTCGAACATTTTAAAAGAAATCAATATCCACAATAAGTCTTTATTGACTGAAGAATCTAAAGTATTTGGTGTGGCAGATAACCATTTAATTGAATCAATAGATATTTTATCTAAGAATTTAATTCTAGCTTCGTTAATCACAAAAAAACAAATTTCCGACACAGATATTGAAAAGATTACAAATTCTATTCCATTAGATGTTGAAAAGTTAACTGATTATGAAATCGGAACAGAGGACAATAAAATAATCATTAATTGGAATGGTTATGAGTCTTCTGTTAAAGTGAATGATACAGAAATCAAAGGTGTTGCGACTAATCCGGAAGCTTTGCGTGGTGCTGTTGAAGCAATTCTTCAGGATTATATTTCAGAAGAGTTAACACAAGATTCTGTTTCCACCGCAATTAAAGCTATTCCTGCAGATACAAAAAAATTAACCAGAAAAGAGATCGATGTTGATGGTGATACCTTATCTATCGATTGGAATTCTGAAACAGGATCTGTGAAAGTATCTGTCAATAAAACTTCCGTTGCAATTGATGATAAAGCTTATGATTTAGAAACTCTAGCAGAGATAATCTCTAAAGCAGTTAGTTCAGATTCAGAAGAAACCGAAGAACCTGTTACTGATCCGACGATCAAAAAGAAATTGGCAGTTTTGAAATCTGTTATTAGACCTAGATTAATCGTCCCGTTTTCTAATTCTCCTGCAGATACAACCAGAATTATGAACACCCTAACTAATTACATTAAAACTGGTTCGGACGAAAATCAAGCAACAGGCGAATTAGATCAAAGAGCATTAATTGATTTTCTATTAGATTTAATGAATAGTATTGTTAACAATAGAAATTTAGCATCACTAGTTTCTAAAAATGCCACAGTAACATCGGTTTCCGAATCGATTATCTCAGAAGCAAAAGCTCCTAAGAATTCTAAAAAGAAAGCTACTTCTGACGAAATTATTGATGTTAAGTTGGATATGCTTTTGAAACTAGGTTTAGTTGATCAGAAGCTCTACAGTAGAGCAAAGAAAGCCTTGACCAATAAGAAAGTAGCCGGAACAGTTCCTTATCTGAGAAATCTCTTATTTGATTTATTAGATAGATTAATCTCTTATATCAAGAAAGATCCTACTCTATACAATAGAATCAGAATCAATGTCATGAAAGAAATGAAAGGAATGTTACCAGCGGCAAAAGCGATCCGAGAAGCTACTTATGCCGGAAAAAAATCTGCTGAAACAGAGATGAAACGAGAAGTTCCAGAAGAATATTCTAACCATTATTTTACCAAGGAAGCCTGGTTACAAGGTTACGATTCTTGGGATGGAATTACAACCATAGCAAATGAGGAAGAAATGAAAACATTTAAAGAATTTAATGAGTCGGTAAATTTATCTGAAATTAGTACAATTACTGATGTTGTTAATGGTCTAGAAGTCTTATCATCTAATCCATTTGCTACTCTAGAAGAAGCCGAGACTGAGATTAAAACTCTTCTTTCAACTATTGGATTAAGTTTTGACAAATTAACTGATGGTGATATTCCGTTAGATTCTATCGAAGGTGGAAATGCAGTCTTATCAGTATTTTCTGCAGACGAAACTGTTGAAGAGAAATTAGAAGGCGATATGTTTATGAAGACTTCAATTTCAGAAGGAGAAACTGGAGTAACTGTTTCTGCTGAGATTATGGTTTATTTCGAAGACGGAGAATCTGTTGCTTTGACTGATGTTGATTTTGAAGTGGGAGCAGAAGATAACGAAGAAGAACCTGATGTGATGGAAGACGAAATGGAAGGTCTTGATGAAGAATTCGAATCAGGTAAAGTATTCAATGTAATCTTATTCAAACCATCAACCAGAAGATTTTTATCTTCTATTATTCATGCAGAATCGATTGAAGAAGTACAAGAAATTGTTGCTTTAGAAATGCCGATGTATGTTGTTCACTCGATTAATCCAATTGAAGTAACAGATACTACACAGTATTAATCTGTCCGGAAAATATAAATGGAGAAAAATCAATAATGCTATCATTTAAATCCTTTATCGATGAAGATTATAAAACAACAGCCTTGAAATTCGTTGCTTCTGGTATTGATAAAGGCCAAGTTGATGATTATATTAAGAAGTTCAAGGAACTTTCTAACAAACAAAAACTAGCTGGTGAAGAGAAGAATATTGATTTTTGGGCTAAGAAGACGTTCTCTGAATTTGAAGAATTCGTAGATACAAAAGAAAAAGAAGTTGCTGTTGTTGCGAACAAGAAAGTTGAGAAGAAAGATCAAGGTACTTCATTTAATATAACAACACCCGAACAAAGATCTGCTGGTTGGAATATTATAATTCCACTAGATAAAAAAGCAAGTGTTTATTATGGAAACTTAGACTGTATGTCAGATTGGTGTGTTGCTAAAAGAAAATATGATTACTTTAATCAATATTTTTATGAGTATAATTCTAATTTAATTTTTTGTTTGAATGACAAGAAAAAGAAAGAAAAATGGGCAATAGAAATACAATCTAACGAAAAAACAATTATTTTTTATGATATTAATGATAAACAAATATCAGAATTAGAATTCGAAAAACAAACTGAGCTGGAATTCGCTGATATTTTTAGAAGTTATAAACCGTACATAGACAAAATTAAAACGCTTAAATTTAACAAGATAAATCTTGCGAAGTTAGAAGAGTTGAAAACTAAGTTTCCTGACGCTACTCTTGAGACTTGGCACCGTCATCCCAACGGAGGAGGCTGGGTCGAGAATACTGCTAAGGTTTCTGATACTGCTTACGTTGGTCCTTACGCTATTGTATCTGGGAAAGCTGAGGTCTATGGGAACCCTCGGGTCTCTGGGAATTCATTGGTCTCTGGGAGTTCTCAGGTATTTGGGTTCGCAGAGATCTATGGGCTCGCAGAGGTCTCTGGGAACGCAGAGGTCTCTGGATCCGCTGGGGTCGCTGGGAGATCTCAGGTCTTTGGGAAGGCTAAGGTCTTTGGATACACTATAGTCCTTGATGACGCTCAGGTCTTTGGGTACGCTCAGGTCTTTGGGTACGCTCGAGTCTCTGGGAACTCTAAAGTCTCTGGGAACTCTAAAGTCTCTGGGAACGCTCGGGTCTCTGGCAACGCATTGGTCTCGGGGAATACTGAGGTCTCGGGGAATACTAGGGTAACTGGCAACGAAATTTTGGAGAAATACAATGCTATCATTTAAATCCTTTATCGATGAAGATTACAAAACAACAGCCTTGAAATTCGTTGCTTCTGGAATCGACAAGGCTCAAGTTGATGATTATATTAAGAAGTTCAAGGAACTCTCTAACAAACAAAAATTAGCTGGTGAAGAGAAGAATATTGATTTTTGGGCCAAGAAACCATTCTCTAATTTTAAAGAATTTGTGGATAAAAAACAGGTCGAAGTTACTAAATCTTCCGTAAAAAAAGATTCTGGTAAATCGATTGATATAACAACACCCGAACAAAGATCTGCTGGTTGGAATATTATAATTCCTCTAGATAAAGAATCTAGTTGTTATCATGGAACTGGGACGGACTGGTGTGTCTCAAAAAGAGAACACGATTATTTTAATCAATATTTTTATTCTGGTGGTATTAATCTAATTTTTTGTTTAAATGATAAGAAAGAAAAATGGGCAATAACAATACCAACTTCCCCTGGTGATATGGACGACTTACTTAATTTTTTTGATAAGAAAGATAAACAAATAACAGAATACGAATTTGGAATTCAAACTAAACTGAAATTTGATGATATTATTCGAAGTTATAAACCGTTCATAGACAAAATTAAAGCGATTAAAGATTCATCTCCTGATCGATTATTCCTCAAATTTATTATGCGAAGGCAAAGGAACCCTATTACTGAACGAGAATATAACGATGATATCTCATTACATAAAACTTTACAAAAGTTTTTACTAACGAATTCGATGTCTGTAGATACAAGAATCGAAAACATACTTACATATCAACTATTGCTACCAGATGGAATTGTATTTAAAGATGGTGTCGATTTTATGCTTTCAAATATTGACAGATTGATTGTATATGTCTTAAGTGACGAGCACTCCGATCCATCAATAAGAATTATCAATTTTATTAAACCTTATTTTCTCTCTGCGCAATATAGAAAGACCGTTGAATCAGAACTAGTTAAATCCAATGACATTGCTTATATCATAACTTATATTCAATATATATCACAAGAACCTTTTCCTGAAGCAGAACCAATAATTGCACAATATGGTTTCGCTGCATTCTATTATGCTACAGAAATCATCAAATCAAGATTTCCGGCAGGAGAACAAATGATTAATCGAACATCGTATTATAAAGATAGATATGATGATATGTTTAAATCTTTAGAGAAATCGTAATGATAGTCATTAACAATCCTAGTCTCTAATAATGATCAATCTTACAAAAGATAATGTTAAATTATACGCAGCCAGTGTTTACCGAAATCCTGGCTGCGCTTCGTTTTTAGAATTCGAAGAAGATTATCTTAGAATCAAATACCTAAAGACACTGTTATATAAATACTTAAATAACAAGAAAATTAATATTCGTATTCTGATAAATCATATAATATGCATCCATAATGTTTTTCCTGGAGAAGCGACTTCCAAGATTCTATTCACCGAATTTTCCGATTCTTCGTGGAATGCATTAGCAACTATATTATTATATCTATCATTGATGCCACATGAAATAATAGGAATAAATGGTAGAACAATAACACCATCATCAATATCGATAGATAACAATTTATTAGAAAAATTAAAGGAAATGTAATGATACTAGAAGGCGTTTATGGCAGTTTCAAATTAACTCAGGCATCGGCAGAGATGGTGGCTGAATGGATAATTGATTCTGAAATTATCGAACCGATAGATACAAAAGATTTACACATAACAACTACTTATTCCAAAGTTGATCCTAAACGAGAAATATTACCATCAAACAAGACTAATATTATATTAGATTATAAAGAGTTTTCTATTGCAACTTATGGTCGTGCTTTAGTTCTAGAAGTGACTTCAGACGAATTAGAAGAAATACATAAATCAGCATTAGATGCTGGTGCTTCTTATGACTATGATACTTACAAACCACACATAACAATTTCATATAATGCCGAAGCAAATGAAAATATCCTACCTCTGTTGTTCCCACCAAATTTTAATCTAATTCTGTCTCATGAAGAAGTCGAACCACTTAGAGAACGATTTGAAATGAGTGATTGGTATAAATTTTGGGGATGGATTAAACCGAACGGTGCTTTGTTGCTCCCAGATGAAACTATGAGAATAGCATATGGTGAGTGGTATAATCATGATTCCCTCTATAACAAATATTCAAAAACAAGTGGAGGGAAATTTGCAGCTTATGATGATGGCTATATAAAATTTTCATTAGACGGTCATGCAGTGCTAAATATTCAATGTACTACATTAACTGATAAAGATTTAATTGTGAAAGGTGTAGACAATATTAAGAATTATATTAGGACAAAGTCTCTAGATATATACAAAATTTTCAACCACTCTATATCATTAGATGATGTTAAATATTTCAACTATGATCTTTTGGGAAAATCAGATAAGAAAGATATTAAATATAAATTAATTAGAAATGGTGATAGTATAGAAAAACTGTTAAAAGATATTGAAAAATATCAGAAGACAGTACGAACAGAAGATATCCCTGCGAATTCAACAGCAAATATTGCCACTTACGCAAAACCTCTAACATTTAAAATCTTCAAAAGAAAACTTGCATTTTCGAAGTAGGTGTATAATGAATATAGGTCTAGAACAAATGGAAAAAGATATCCAAGAAATTAAAGTTCAAGTTGAATTAATAAAGAAAGATATTCAACAATTTCAGAAATTAGTCGATAAATTAGACACCACAAACGATAAGATCCAAGAACTTATAAACAATATCACATTAATCACATCACAACATCAACAAAAAATCACAGATTCGGAAACGAATTTTAGATATGTTTGGGAAGAAATTGATGAAGTAAAAATTAAGATGCAATCCGAAAAGACGACAATTGAAACACGAATAACTGAATTAGAAAAATCTAAGTGGATGATCATCGGTGGCTTATCTTTCTTAACACTATTGATTAATCTCTTTTCTACTTTTGTGAAAAACTGAATATTTATATGCCTAAATCTTTCAAACAATTCCTCAAAGAAAATACTGCATTTAATAAGAATCTAATTGATTTTTGGAATGAGCATGAGGATTATCTCAAGGATTATTTTATACGAGGTGGTTGTGGAATAGCCAGTAAAGATCTTTCCGAATTTCTCTATAGAAAGAAGATGAATAATGAGATAGTCAAAACTGGATATATTGATAAGAATGGATTTAAACAAAATGGTTGGTTTCTATCTGACTCGCCAGAATATACCCCAGACGCATTAACTAATTCTGACAGAAGAAAAATGATAGATTCTGGGTTCGATCCTGATTCCGTGGAATCAATTAAGCTATGGGTTCAAGATAATGGATTAGAGAATGAATTCAAATTAATTCCACACAGTTGGGTGGAGATCTTGAGAAATGAGATACTCGATCCTAGTGGTTTCTATATAGATGGTAAAAGCGGACAATTTGACAAGACATCTATCAGAGATAATAGTAAATACATTATATTCAAAAATAACATTGCGGTGTAGAGAAATATGAAAACACGATCTTGACATTTTTGCGTAAAACAGCTATAATATAAATATACTGTATGTGCTGGAGAATCATATAATGTCACGAGATTATGTAAATAATATAGAATTTTTAGAAGCACTTATATCTTATAAAATTGAAATTGCTGAAGCTCTAAGATCAGAATCACCAAAACCACGAGTTCCTGAATACATTGGTGAGTGTCTTCTTAAGATAACAGAGAATATTGCAAAGAGACCGAATTTTTCTGGATACACTTTTAAAGAAGATATGATAGGTGACGCAATTCAGAATTGCCTTCTTTATCTTCATAACTTTAATGAGAAGCTTTCAAAGAATCCATTCGGATATTTCTCTAAGATTATTTGGTATGCCTTCTTACGAAGAATTGAACAGGAGTCCACTGAGACATACGTTAAATTTAAGTCTTTAGAAGCTTCTCCTCTGTTCACAGATCATAAGATGGAATCAAAGAAATTCGTTAATCTCAATAAATCAGTTTTAAATGAGAATACTCATCATATTATCCAGAAATATGAAGAAAGGCAATTAAGAAGAAAGAAAATCAAAGAAGTGATTCAGAATCTAACAAAGTTAGAGGAGTTCATGGAATAAATGTTAGTAGCTTTGATCACGGACACACATTTTGGTATTAAAAATGATTCGCCTCTGTTCTACGAATATTTCGATCGCTTCTTAGATAATATTTTCTTTCCAACATTGAAACAAAAAGGAATTGACAAGATTATCCATCTTGGTGACACGTTTGATCGCAGGAAATTCGTAAACTTCAACACCTTGACTTGGGCCAGGTCTTCATTCTTCGATAGAATTGCAGAAGTTGCGACTATGGATATTATCATAGGCAATCATGATACTTATTTCAAGAATACAAATGACATTAATTCCCCTGATCTTCTATTAAGTGATTATGACAATATTCGAATTTTCGACGATGTTTATGAAGAAGATAATCTAATCTATGTTCCATGGATTACAGAAGATAGACAGAAAGAAGTTCTAGAGACGATATCTAAATCGAAAGCAAATATCCTTCTTGGTCATCTTGAAGTTAAAGGATACACCATGTTCAAGGGAGCTGTCTGCGATCATGGTCTCTCTTCAGATATCTTCTATAATTATGATCTAGTCTTATCTGGTCACTTTCATGCAAAAAACAATTCTTCTAATATCTATTATCTAGGGTGTCCTTGGGATTTAATGTTCAATGATGTTGATGATGTGAAAGGATTTCATATCTTAGATACAGAAACAACTGAGTTGACTTTTATTGAGAACCCTTATAAATTATTCTATAAATTATATTATGATGATTCTTCTGCGCAGAAGCTTCAAGATGTTCTGTACTCTGATACTCGCTATAAGTCATATGAAAAGACATTCGTAAAAGTCTTGATTAAATCGAAAACGAATCCATTATTTTTCGATAGATATTGTGATAGATTAACAGAATCTAATCCACAATCAGTTATCTATGCAGAACAATATCTAGAAATTGAATCTTCTGAAGAAGTTGCAGATTTATCTGAAGATACATTAACTCTATTGAAGAATTCTATATCTGATTACACAGATTTGATTCCAGATGAAGATAAAATTAAAGAGCTAGAGATACTCTTATCAGATCTATATATCGAGGCTGTTAAATCATGATCGTCTTTGAAAAAATTAAATACAAGAATATCTTATCTACTGGTAATACATTCAACGAAGTTGTTTTGAATTCTTCTAAAACTAATATCTGCATTGGAAAAAATGGGGAAGGTAAAAGTTCTATCCTTGATGCCCTGACATTTGTTCTCTATGGTAAACCGTTCAGAAAAATTAATAAACCGCAGCTCATTAACTCAACTAATAATTCTGATCTTTTAATTGAGATTACTTTCACAATCAATTCGGATTCATATCTAGTCAGACGTGGTATGAAACCGAATATCTTTGAGATCTTTGAGAATAAGAAATTATTAAATCAAGATGCTATGTCTAAAGACTATCAAGAGTTCCTTGAAACAAATATCTTGAAGATGAATTACAAAACATTCACACAAATTATTGTTATTGGAAGTTCAACTTACATGCCGTTCATGAAGTTATCACCATTCGACAGAAGGAATATTGTAGAGAATCTTTTGGACATTGATATTTTCTCTAAGATGAATGTTATTCTCAAGTCAAAGATATCGAAAACAAAAGAAGATCTGACACACGCATCATATCGTTTAGATCTCACAAAAGAGAAGATTAAGATTCACACGAATCTGTTAACAGATTCTTCGTCAAATCTAGATAATCAAATCTTAGAAATCGAAAAAGAAATACAACGGAATACCTTACAATTATCTTCAAAAGAAGAATCGATTAAAGACCTACAGAATCAGATACAAGAGATCATTATTAATGATTCTAAATTATCTAAACTTACTGAGAAGATATCACAATTATCACAATACTCGGCAACATTTAAAGAAAAGATGAAGAACTTGAATAAAGAGATTCGGTTCTTTAACCTTAATGATAATTGTCCAACGTGTACACAATCTATCCCAGAATCTTTTAAACAAGAAAGTCTTCAGAATCATAATACAGATCTATTAAAGTATACCAAAACATTAGATTCTTGTACTACTGAAATGTCTATTATCTCTAGGGAAATAGATGTTATTAATGAAAGTCTAGAAGTTGTTAAAACAAGAAAAATTGAAATTGCCCAGAAAGAATTCGAGACGACTTCTATCAACGCATATATTAAAAAATTATCAAAGCAAATAAAAGATCTTCATAATAAGAAACAAGAAGATTTGCGAAAGATTCAAGAAGATTCTTCTCTAATCAAGAAGGAACTAGATAATCTAACTGAAGAGCGCAATGTTTGTTTGTCTAAACAACATCTACAGTCCATAGCTTCAATTCTATTGAAAGATGATGGAATCAAGACTAAGATTATTCGCCATTATCTTCCTGTAATGAATAAGATTATCAACAAGTATCTACAATTAATGGAATTCTATGTTAGTTTCACATTAGATGAAAATTTCGATGAAGTGATTAAGAATAAAACTAAGGAATCGTTCACGTATCATTCATTTTCTGAAGGGGAGAAGCTGAGAATTGATCTTGCAATCCTGTTTACTTGGAGAGAAATTTCTAAGATGAAGAATGCAGCAAATACTAATCTGTTGCTCCTGGATGAGATTCTTGATTCATCACTGGATTCATTGGGAATAGACGAATTCTTGAAAATCTTGACATCTAGTAAAGATGAAACCAACACTTTCGTTATTTCTCATAAAATGGACATAACAGATAAGTTTGACAGAATATTGAGATTCACGAAAGTCGCTGGTTTCACAAAAATAACTGTGGATTAGTATTCTAATGATAGAATTTTATTATTGGAACGCTTGAACAGAGCTTTCTCGAAGACAAGGTCTTCTTCACCTTCTATTTTTTTAATCTCAATAACATCTCCCGATTCAAGTTGTCCGTCTCCGAGGACACATGAGAGAGGTATTTCTATTGCCTTAGATATAATCCTCTTAAGATTTCTAGCACCAAATTCTTCTGAAAATCCTTCATCGATTATCCAGTTTTTCGTTTCTGCATTCATAACAAAATAGATCTTCTTTTTAATAATTTTAGAAGACATAATTCTATATTGAATTTTGGATAATTCTAACTCAAGAATTTTCTTCATATGATCTTTTGATAGAGTGTTAAAACGTATGGTAGAATCGATTCTATTGATAAATTCTGGACGAAATTTAGATTTCATAGATTTATTCAATAGGAGGTCTTCTTCACCTTCACCAATCTTATTATCTAAGAAACCTATTCTCTTAGATCTATTTTTTGTTTCTTCTACACCAATATTTGAAGTGAAGATAATAAAACAATTTTTAAAATCTACTACATCATTATTTCCTAATTTAATCTCACCCTTATCTAAGATAGAGAGGAGTAAATGGAACAGAGAATCTGTAGCCTTTTCGACTTCATCAAATAATATTATATTTGGTGAATGTCCTTCTACATCTTTCTTATTGAAGAAAGCTTTAGTTTCTGAGTGTCCAATATAACCAGGAGGAGAACCTATCAATTTGGCGATCTCATGAGATTGTTGGAATTCACCACAATTAACTTTCATGAATTTAGTTATACCAAAAAACTTTGCCAATTCTTCTGCAACTTTGGTTTTACCGCAACCAGTTTTTCCCGCAAAGAATAATGATGTAATTGGTTTCTTAGGATCAGATAGACCATGGAAGAATTTTTGTGTAGTAATTGCTAATTCTTTAACAGCTTCTTCTTGACCTACAACAACAGAATTCAAGCGATCTTGCAGTTCTTTTGCTTTTCCGGAAAGATTTTTAGAATTTAGGATCATGTAATTATTCCTCCTAAATTTATTTATTGTATTAATGCGTGAATGGTGTCACCGAAGCGACACCATCAATTATTTTCTGTTGCTAAGAGTAATGCTCTTCTAATCAGAACTTCTGTATATAATTCTTAGTAAGTCTTCTGGACAATGGATGATTCATGAAAATATATTTTTAAGCTTTCCAAAGAATTTCTTAATATAACAATTCTTCTTTTCTGGGTGAGGAGGTGTAATCCAAGCCTTCCATAATTCTAATGCTTCATTATTATGATCGACTAATTTCGCATACCCGTCGTCTGATGTAGAATCAGTAAACATTAATTTTTCTGCTACTCTCGCAACATCAGCTGCATCATCAACATTTGCTTTCCAATAATTTGGAATCCAATCAATAGCTTCACCAACAACAGAAGGAATACCACAATAAATACCATCAGCTGTCACAATATTAAAACTTTCTGTGAAAGAAGTCTGAATTAGAATATCCATCTCAGACACAACTTCATCCCTAAATGCATTCCATTCACGCCACCCGTATTGTACCAATCTTAGATTAGGAATATGAGAAAATAATCTCTCTATTCCGTTGACAATCTTTTCTGCTAATATGTCTTCTTCTCTTCCTTTCATAATACAAAATTCTACTGTAATTCCATATTTCTTACATAATATTGCGGCCGCAAATGCTGCTGTTGGAATATTTTTAAGAGATCTGATTGCACAAAAAGTACCAATCTTAAGAATCTTTCTATTCGTCCACTTCTTCTTAACAGGATAAATGGTATTTGAATTTAATGTATACAAATTGGGCAATACATTTATAGGTTGAGTGTCGTATATCTTATTCAAGACATTAGCGAATTTCTTACTGTTAACGGAAACATTAAAATTTGAGCATAATGATTGTTCTGTTATCTGTTCCCCGATAACACCCATTGCCCATTGATCAACACCAAGAAATCCAGCATTAGAGTGATATGTTATTGTAAATCTTATATCTGGAAATTTTAAACATAAATTATGTAAGAATTGTGTATCAAAAAATGGCGCACACATAACAACATGTGTCACGTTTCCCCATCTATTATCTATCAATCCATCCCTAAGATCATATCCATCAATTACAGATACTGCTATCGCTGGAATGTTATATTTGTTTAAGAAATTGGCTGTGTTATTGGCTGTTACACCTAAACCAATATGACAAGCATTTGGGTGGTGTACTTTTGAATCTTTATGTGCGATTAATATTAGTGGGGTGGGTTTCATGGTTCACGTCTCTTTAAATTACATAAGAACACATATATTTAGCTTTAAATTGCTACTATAATCAGTCTTGTATTTCAAATGTGAAAATGGAGGGATTTGGGTCCCTCCATTTTTCAATTATTTTCTGTTGCAAGGGATAATTCCCCCGAGTGTTACAGCCTAAGCTGCGGCACTCATTGCCATTACATTTGTATTGACAGTTATAGTTTACGCTTGTTACAGTAGTCGTCTACTGGTTGAATTCCCTGTTCCTAGTTCATCCTGTCGAAACCAATTGCTCACCCATCAAAAATACACTCTCGTATCGAATGTACTTTTGGTGGATGAGGGGAGAGTCGAACTCCCGTCCAAGAAGCTTTCAGTCTAGATCATCACTCAACAAATATTATTTATAATTCAGGAAATTATATAAAATATTGAATAAATTGGGATGTCGATTACTATCCTCTTCTATTTCATCATATTCTGAAAGAGAATATTCCTTAATTCCTTCGAATGTTTCTGGGATTAATTCTTTCGGAAGACCCAGTACTGCGGCGTCCCAAGCGTCCTGTTCAGTGTGATTATTTCCAACTTGTTCATAACACAGAATATGACCCATCTCATGTATTAGACAAGATATTATAGCCTCAAGATTAGAGGATATATCATCAACATAAATGTCAATAACATGTGAACCTTCACACAGAAACACACAAGCGTCTACAGGAAATTCGTTATTATCCTCACCGAATGGGAAAAAATTTATTTCTGTGGACAGAGTTTGTTGGATGAAATCCATCAGAATTTCTAGATTGTTGATTCCCTGGTCGGTTGTAATCATGATCTTTGTTACAGGCCATCTTTTCTCTTGTTCTTAAACTCTTGAAATCGTATGAGTGTATTAATATCTCTCAGTTCTTGAGAATACTCTCCGAATAGATTACTCACTACAGCACGGTGTGTGTCGACACACCCTTTTCTGTCTTGGATATTTGCCCTAACTTCTACAAGAGCACGATCTTCTGGTGTGTGATGTAATAAAATTTCCAGGCGAAAAATCGCCCATCTAATTATTCTGTATGGGATACTAAGATTAGACATAATAACTCCATTTTCGTTTAATCAAGCAAGACTATTCACGGGTCCGATTAATATACTCAAGAGTATCATCGATAGAATTAAATGTGGGTCGAGCAGAACGATCGATGGTTTGTTTACCAAGAATAAACTTCGGCCCATAAACATCGAGCAAAATCCCACAATTTCCATTTTTGAAGGATATCTGAATATAGTCCTTTCCGTTGGAAGAAACTTTATTCGAGGTTGAAATCAACTCAAGATTATCCGTTTTATTCTGGATGATATATTCAACAACTTCTTCACGTGTCGTGACCGCCGATCGCATCTCCTTGGGATAACCACCATCTGTGCGATACACAGAAATCCAAACCGAACCGGAAAGACCACGACCAACGCCGTCGATTTTGGCATAAGCAGGGGCGATTTCTTTCTTCTGAAAGAATCCTAGTTTCTTCTGCTTTCGAGAATTTTCGCCTTCAGGAAGAAAGACGCCAGTGAACTTTTCAGTTTTGGGATCGATAATCGCCCAAAGTGACTTCAGAGCACCATTATAAGAGAACCGATCTTTGACATAGATAATCTTTGCTTGAACACGCTCACCAGTTTTGATGTCGAAAAGACCAGGAAATTCAGAAACCCATCCAGCTTCAGCCAATTCGGCTAATCTCAGATTCAGATTTGAATTGATACCCGAAGCCCATTGAGAGAGAAATCCATCGGTGTCGCATCGATCGAACGAATCCTCACGCTCTTGAATCTGACCACGAGAAAGTTGGCGATATTCGTCAGCAGTTAACTTTTTCATATAGAACCATTATACCTTAGTGGAACATCAATAGCAAGGAGGCCTCGAAAGAATATCTCCTTTGTTTTCAGTGACTCCTTGCAAGTGACTGATTCAGAAGGAGATACAGTTTATTCTTGGTTAATTTGGTCTTGATCGTTCTCACGATCCTCTCACGATCCTCCAGATGAGCTGCAACGAATCGGTGGGCTTTGGAGGTCCTAGGGTACGTTGGATCGCAATAAATCGTCCACAGAGATCACAAAACTATATCTCCTTTGTTTTCAACGACTTGGTGCAAGTGATTGAAACTAAATAGAATATAGTTTCGAGATTCCCTTGCTTTGGGTGTTCCAATAAGGTACAATGGTTCTATGGAAAAGATTATTATCACTAAAATGAATTGCCCCGTTCTTCTCGCTGCGATTAATTTTCTTCGTGCGGATGAAGACCTCCGTCAAACGAAGTCCCAAACTGTCAAGAAGTCCTATAAGGTTTGGTCTGATGCGGAGAATCGTGAAGTTTCTAGATCGTTCGATCTTGATCAGATTGAGAAAATTGAAAAGACATTAGCTCTTCTCAGTATTGAAGATCTGAATGAATTTTCCGCTGGCGACTATGATATTAAAATGATGTTAATTGAGAAGTATCCGGATCTTGCCCTTGCTGACGATTTTCTTGAAGCTATATTTGAATGTTAAATATTCGATTTGAACATGTGTTTTGTCTAGAAGAATTAACTAGAGGATCTAAATTTTTAATATGAAATATCCAACAAATCATCGTGAACTTTTTTTGATGGCGATTGACGATGCAGTAAATGTACTATTGATCAAGAAATATGACGGAGGCGATTTCTTTATGCGTTTTGAATGTCGCCGACTGCAACGTTGGGCTAGACATTATCGTGATCAACACGAAAACGAGTTAATCGATTTAGATCTTCCAGATGATCTATTTGGAATTTATTACGACGACTCTGATTCTGATTCTGAAATCGAAGAAACATTAGATCAATGGGAACTCAACGGTTGCCTTTTCTAGAACTACTATTATGAGCATGAATGTTAAGTTTTTCACGCAGACAGATAATGATCTTATCTTCGGAGAAATGATCGAAGAAGCTCCGATTCCTCAATTTAATTGGGCTACCTCCTCACGCATTATCAATTCACCAGATCCGATTCAACAATGTGTAGATGAAATGGAAAGTCTCGCAGTACGTTTCGGATCAGAAAATCGGTATTACAATCAATCCGCAATCTATGAATTTTTGACCTGGGTCGAAGAAATGAGAAATAATAAGAATACAATTTTCGTAGATATGTTTTGACAAACTAAATAAAATTTTAGGACATTAATATGTTAACACTGCAGAAATTTCTGTTAGATAATCACGGTGATCGGTTGAAGTTATCATCGGAATATGGTATCTTCTCAAAACAACATAATGATTATCCAGATCTATACCAATTCACATATGATCAAATTAGTTCTTCGAAAATTAAAGATCATCCGATGGTTCGGGAATCTCGTGGAATCATTCTTGATCGTGCTAATGACTGGAAAGTAATCTCTCGCCCATTTGATCGTTTCTTTAATTGGGGTGAGGACGTCATTGATGGCGGCACGTTTGATTGGTCCGCATTTGTTGCGCAGGAGAAGATTGATGGATCATTAATGATCTTGTATCATTATGTTGGTAAGTGGAATGTTGCCACCAAAGGATCTCCTGCTGCCAATGGAACTGTGGGAGATCATCCATTCACTTTCGCCGAGCTATTCTGGGAAACTTTCCATAAGCAGGCTTATTCCGCAACTGCAAATCTGGATCCTAGGAACACTTATCTATTCGAATTAACATCAAAATATAATCGCATCGTTACCTCCCAGTTATCCAATAATGGAAAATTAACTCTTATCGGTGTTCGTGATAACGAAACTGGTGTCGAGTTTCCAGTTAATTTATATCGTGAGTGTTTTGATGTTGTCCGGTCATTTCCCATGACAACCATCGAAGAGATCTTGATTGCGGCGAAAGAATTGGATCCTTCGCAACAAGAAGGATTTGTTCTTGTTGATAAGAACTTTAATCGGATCAAAGTTAAATCTGAGAAATATGTTTTAATTCATCACTCTAAGAATTGTCTCAATGATATCCGGATTATTGAGCTAATCCGTACTGGGGAAGATTCTGAATTATTTGCTTATTTTCCTGATCTTAAAATTAGATTCGATGATATTAAAATATATTTGGATAGGACTGCGGAACTCCTGGATGCTGAATGGGATTCTGATATCGTAGAAGAAAAGTGGCTTGATAAGACTCAGAAAGAATTCGCTCTTTTTGTTCAGAAAACTTTCAATCTACAAATACACTCATATTTCTATATGAGAAGATCTGGAAAGATTAATACGGCAGTAGATTGGTTGTCTATTATGCAACCGGAAAAAGTTTTAGATATTCTCGTAGAACGTTTAAATTACAGGGAACCGTAAGGTTCCCTTTCATTTTATCAGAATTTAAACCCGTCAAAATTCTTCTTATAAGAAGACCCACCTGAAGAGCTCTGCGTTTTACCATACGAATGATCTTTATAAGGATCATGTAAACCGCTATCACTATCATCAATTTGAATATCCCCAATATCAAAAAGCCTCATCTTGCTTCTGTCAATCCCAACTAAGAATTTCTTATTCTTGGTCACATCATTATATCTATTCTTCAATTGTTTAATCATTAATTGACCAAGAGTTTCTAATTCTTCAGTATTAATCAGAGCAATTGCTAAATCGGCAGTGGCGGCAACTCCGAAACTTTCTGCAATATCAGACATATCAGCATCAGAATCAGAAGCGCCAGATCTTGTAAATTGTGTTGCTGTAACAATTGGTAGATTCGCCTCAACAGCTAATCCACGAACTTCTTCAGCAATAGATTTAACTAATGTATAAGAATTAGCTAGTCCGTTATTTTTAATTCTTGACGAAGAACAGATATTCAAATAATCAATATAGATAATATCTGGGATAAAATTCTTCTTAATGGCAAGTTCATGTAGAAGATATCTAAAATGCGATACGTTCGCAGAACCAGTAGGGTATTCCTTGATAACCAATTTACCAGTAGTTCTATTCTTTAGATTGTCAATCAATGACATAAATTGTTTCTTTGTTACTTGTCGCAAAGTATCTAACGAAAGATCTAGAAGATTGGCATCGATTCTTTCAGCAATTCTTTCTTCAGCCATTTCACATGTAATATACAACACATTCTTGCCATTAATCATATTAGCAGAAGCCATATGACACATTGCAAGTGATTTTCCAACATTCACACCAGCTACAATAATGTTAAGTGTTTTACGAGGGATTCCTCCTCCGGTAATATAATTTAAATTCTGAATATCAAAACGAATTCTTTCTTCTTTCTTATGATAGAAATCGTATCTCGTTTCAGCATCACAAACTAAATCATGGCCAACTGAAGGATCAAAAGTAATAGCAAGTGCTTCTTTTAAGATCTCAGGAATTGATCCTTTTTCTCTAGTGTCTTTAACATCAGTGATGATTTTGATAGAATCTAAGATCGCATTATGCAGAGCTTTATCTTTACAAAAGATTTCTGTCTGATTAATCAAGAAAGCTAATTCTGTGGATTCAGAAGTATGCCAAGAATCCAATAAATTAGAGATTACTTCTGCATCTTCAATCCTAATCTTTTTGGATTCAGAAGCCAAAATTTTAATGGCTTCTGGAGTAGCTTGTTTATTGTATTCATTAACGAATGTTTTGATAAAATTAAATATTGCCCGATCATTAGAATCAGAAAAATATTCTTGTTTTATGAATGGCAATACAGATCGTACAAATTCTTCATTATGTAATAGATTTTTTAAAACCAGGTGTTCAACATTCATATATATATTATACCTTAATTCATTGTAATAGTCAAAATTTATTCTTCAACATAAACGCAATTTGATGTTTCTTCAAAATTGTTTCTTACAGCATGCCGTAATATATTTCCAACAGCTTTCTTGATAAAGCTTTGGATTTTTTTATCGTTAATCGTGATTCCATCTGGAATATGAACGAGATTATAATTAAACAACATTATTGTAGAATTCTCATCTGAAAATTTAAAATCTTGTATATTGACAATACATCCAGAAAAGGGGCCATCATCAATTTTAAATACTATTTTATCTGATTGTTCGTTTTTCTGATCGGTGATTAAAAATGTTACTTTAATGTTATCCGAAGATTTATTCTTTTCTTCATTAATGCTTTTTTTCTTGGCCATTCAAGTTACCTCTAATCTTCTACCACAAATTCTTCTTCCTCAACTAAAATTTTACTAGTTAGTTTGAATTTATAGATAACGAAATCTTTAAACGAGCTATCTTCCAATAAAGGATTCCAAAATTCTGCAGTGTTAGTTTTATCTAATCTATAATTCTTCTCTTCCCCTAGTTTCTGATACCAACCAACTTTCGGTTTAATGACATGTCCTGATTCTAGAGCAATATCCATTAAGCCAGAGTATTTGTTGATCCCATCATCAAATTTTACATTGAATGTTAATTTACTCTTTTCTTTAACGAATCTAGATTTTTCGATGTTGATTGTGAAGTTGTAACCAACTAAGTCAGTTCCATCTTTTTCTTGTGATCTTGTGACGATAAAGATTTGATTTGCGGAATATGTAACAGCAGTACCACCACCCACAATTGCTTTACTGTACATTTCCATTGTCTGGTAGACGTGATTCACTGCAAGACACGGAATATCTTTCATCGTAAGATGTGGTGTAATAATTCTTAGTAATGATCTGATAGATTTAGCACGAGTCATATCGGCTACTGACTTCTCATCAGTGGCATCGTCTACTTCTTTTTTAGAAGAAAGCGATCCGATTGAATCGATCATGATGAATACTTTATCACCACGTACAATTTCATTTAATCTCTTTACAATATCAAATTTAAGTTGTTCGATATGTTCGATTGGAATATGAATAATTCTAGAAGCGTCAATCCCATTCATAGTAAGATATTCAGGAGTAATGCCAAATTCTGAATCATAAAGAAGCGCAACTGAATCTTTGTACTTATCGAAATAAGCTTTCATACAATACAGAGATAATAGGGTTTTGTATGATTTAGATTGTCCTGCAATCACAGTTAACCCAGGAATTAATCCACCACCAATTTCTCCGGAAAATGCAATATTGAGAATCGGTAGTTCGGTACTAATGCAATCTTTCACATTAAAGAAAGAAGATTCAGAAAGAATCTCTGCATTTTTAATCGAACCAGCTTTCTGAAGCTTGTCTAATAGTTTATTCATTTGTTGTTTACCTTTTGCTGTTTGATACAGGAGCTACCTGTTTATAATATTTAGTCAAAGAAGGAATCTAGAGTAGATTTCGTTTCCGATGACCAAGAAATAGCTTCTAAAATTGTAGAAATTGGTTCTACGAAAGTTTTCTGAAATTGAAGATTATAATCTATGTATTTGTGTAATCCAAACTCATGTGGTAAAATTGAATTAAAAGAAATAACATTCTCACGAATAGGATTCGGTTCTTTCAGATACAAAAACTTAATCTTCTCACCTTCATGAATTTGTGTATAAGATTTAAGTAGATCATTTTTCTTCAATAGATTATTGAATAGAAGCGACCCTCTTACATGAATTGGAGTTCCTTTTGTGTATATTGAAATATTAGAAGAGTATGTTGATAGATTATTAACTCCTCTAGGAAATGCGATATCTTCGGGAGGAAGTGTTAAAAACATCTCCTTGATTTTATCCATATAATTATGTAAATCTTTTTGATTACCAGTCATGATAATCTTAATTGCTTCTTTAATCTTATCTCGACAAAATTTGGGAGTTGATGATTTAATCGCTTCAATACCCATAATCTTTAATTTCGGTTCTGTATATCTAACTCCTTCAGAATCATATACAGATAAGATATATCTCTTCTTTGCAGTCCAGATACCACGATCGGCGATAGCTTCTCTTTTCATAATCATTTTTTGTGAATATGAATTTAAATAAACTGCTAGATCTTCGTATGAATCATTAATTACTTTTTGCAATTTAACTTGACAAGTCTCATCAATCAGATCAATAATCTGTTCTTTTGTTTTATTTGGGAAGAATTTAGTAACAACATCTTCAAGATTTAAAATACACGAGTCTGTATCAGCAGCTATCACATAATCCTTTCTAGTTTTCAATAGATTCTGTAAATACTCATTTAATCTATTTGAAATCCAACGGATAGCTAGTTGACCAGTAATAGTAATCGATTCTGCTATTCTTTTATCAGAATATCTACAGTAGCGATTGCAAATTGCTCCATAAGCTGAATTCAACGCAATCTTCTTGGCCATCTGAAGATTCTTATACTTAGAAATATCATTAATAATTTGTGATGTATCCTGGCCAGTCTTCTTTGCTTCTTCCAGATCTTTCTCTGCTTGAATCATCTTAGTTTTATAGATTTTTCGTTGTTCGAACATCCATGACATAAGCTCGGCAAGGAAGCCATATTTATCACGTGTATATAACTGGCCAGTGGCCGACATAGAATAATTGTTTTCTGTCAGATTAGTGAGATCTACAGATTTTGTCAATAAGCGATCAACAGATACACCAGGAATAATTTTATCTACGATAGTATCAGGAGAGAAATTACCACCCATGATTAAATGGGGATATAGAGATTGTAAATCGAATGACACGACCCAGTTATAGAATCCAGGTTTCGGTTCTTTTACATAAGCTCCTTCAATTTCTTCCTTTCTAGATTCCTGCCTATCAGGGATAACGTATCCTTTTGATAAGAGATGATTATAGATAATCACATCCCACATTCTTACCTGAGAGAAAACATCATCGAAATTAACTTTAGCATCATAAGCCATTGTCATGGCTAATTCAATTAATTTCATCTTATTCTCGAGCGAGACAACAAGATCTACGTCTTTCGCATTGTATTGGATGAATTTATTATAATCTTCTTTATACAGGAGATGAAGAGAACCGTGTTCCGAATAATCTAGCTTCTTCTCACCCAATTCAACAGAAGCAATGTAATCTAATTTGTAACTCTCTTGCGCAGAATAAGTGAATTTCTTGTATAGATCTAAATAATCTAGAATTGCGATACCAAACATATCATATGTCTGAACTTTCTTACCCATTATCTCGATGGTTTCTTCACGAAGAATATTCCAAGGAGAAATACATTTTGTTTTCGATTCACCAAATACACGGCTAATTCTATTAATTAGATAAGGAATATCGAAGAATTTAACGTGCCATCCGGAAACAATATCGGGATAATTAGATTTCCAAACCTTCAAGAATTTATCTAGAAGAATTTCTTCTGTCTCACAAGGAATATAGATTGCATTGTCAATCTCACCAGAAAAATGATCAAAGCCAAGAACGATCTTTTTTTCTAGATTAGAGAACTTAATAGTGATGGCATTAATCTCTTCAGCCGCATCAGAGATAGAAGGAAACCCATTCTCACAAGTACATTCAATATCGATATAAGCAACTACAATATCTGATGTCTTCCAAGGAATAGACCCAGTACAATTTTGTGAAATCCACTGATATTGAGGTTGTATATTGCCATACACAGCAAAATTTCCTACACCCCTGTTTCGTTCGATGAAATCACGAGTTTCTTTAATATTCCCTGCATCAAACTCGATTACAGGATAATCTTGTAGATTCTTATAATCCGTCTGCGTTGATACTGTCGACGCAGGAATCCAGACACGAGGATGAAAATCGGTTATCCGTTCTTGTGATTTTTTACCATTCTCAAGATATCGAACATACAGCGTATTTCCCCAGGACTGAATATTCGTATAAATTTTATCCATAGTAACTATTATACCTTATCGTAACAAAAAAAGCAACTCTTACAATTTACGTTTAAACTGTTCGAAATCCGTTATCAATTGCAAGCGACCGTCAAGTGTTTCAATTAAAAACGAACCTGTTTCACACATATCTCCAGTGTTTATGTATTGCACACCTTCGATCATCCTGGATTCTGGTATGTGTATGTGGCCAACACATACCTTATCGAAACCTTCTTCTTTTGCATAAGCCACAACTAATTTATCGAATTGATGTAGGATCCCAATTCTCTTTTTGGTTTCTGTTTTGAGATATTTTGAAAGAGACCAATAATCTAATCCAATGGCTTTTCTAAACTTATTGAAATATCTATTAACAATAATCAGAAAATCGTATGCAATGGATCCAATTTTGGCCAACCATTTATTAGATTTGATAACAAAATCGAATGCGTCACCATGCACGATCAGTATTCTATTGACTTCTGAAATATATTCATATCGATCAACAACGTGAATATTGTCTAAAGAAAATGGACTGAAATCTCTTAAGATTTCGTCATGATTACCAGTACAATATATTATGGTTTTTCCATCTCTGGCTATTTTAAATAGTATCCTTAAGATATCATTATGTTCTTTTTTCCATGATCTTGTGTTACTAAGTTGCCAGAAATCTATGACGTCGCCATTTAAGATTATAATCTTGGCATCAAAATATTTAAGTACAGAAATAATCAGATCTGCATTGCATGCATGTGTACCCAAATGCAGATCTGACATAATCAACGCATTGACGCAATATTTCATGAAAAGTTTATATCTGTCGCAAACTTGTCTACTTTTGCGAGCAATTCTGCGCCGTACCCCGAATCGAGATTTAATCCTCGTCCACCGATTACTTGTGTGACAGCTCGATTAGCTGATTCTTGTGAATCAAAAGTGATTACTTTAGCCAATCCTCGCTTAACAAAGTTAACAGAAACAATAGCAGAAGATATTCTATCATTAACCAGAATATCTGGATTATTGATTAAATCGAAACCATTAGCTTTTCCATTTGATGAATAATTAGCCTTTCCAGTTAATTGGATATATCCTCTCCCACGATATTTCCATCCATCACCAGGTTCCAGATTACCCATCGATCGTCCAACAGTAGTCTTGGCACCATAAACAACTTCTGCAAATGATTCTGGTGTTTTCTTTACATTATTAAGTTCTTCTTCAGAAAAAGACGCAACTCTGGAACCAAAAATAGATCTAATTCTTGTATTAGAAGTTTTAGAATAATTTAGATTTTCCGCAGAAGGAATTCCTCCACACTCTTTTTCTATATTAGCAAGGATAGCTTTCTGTAGATAGATATTATCTATTCCGCAAGTAACGAAAGCTTTTAAAATTGGATCCATTAATTCTTTTGTCATATTTTATCCACAAGGGACTTAATTTGTTCTCGGGTAATCGAATATTCTTTTTCTCTGATCTGAATAATTATATTAATATCTGAAGACATATTATCAGGATTAATGATCAAGGTTTTGAAATCATCCTTTAATCTGGCCCATTCACAATGGGAATTATTGTTGACCTTTAAATATGTTGTCCCAACTAATAGATCTCCGCTTACAGACAGCGGTCTCTCATAAATGGATTCTTCTAAATTAGTTACGTCCACAGTGATATCCTCACTTTAATCAGACGAATCATCATCTTCTCGTCTTCCTTTTCATACTTATCTTCAATCTTGTTCATATTTCTAAGTATTGGTGATAATTTAGTTAACCTCTCTGCAGATGTTAGACTATCAGTAAACACATCATTATAACCACATAAGACGGCAGGATCTACTCTTTGTGGACGTGTTACTGTCCACCAAGTGTATAGATCTAAGATTTCTTGTGCAGCTTCCGATTGTCTTGCATTAGTTTCGGTTATTTCCCAGTTTAGATAAGCAATACCATATTGGGCAGAACGGAAATTTTGATATCGAAATTTTCTTTCAAACCATGATAATTTGCAATATAAATCATCATCACAGATTACATGCATCCAAGCTTTTTGCATCTCTACAAAATCTACTAGAATCGAAAAAACTGAGTGCATGATAAGTGTATCAGATTCATGATAACCAGGTTTCAATTTCGTATCAACAATGTGATATTTTCGCACAGTCCTGTATGCACACCAGTCAGCTATGTTCTTGTACTCAGCAATAACATCTAAAATAATGTCTTCAATTTTTTCTTTTAATTTCGAGTAATTTGTCGAAAGCTTTTCTAATGTAATCATTTTGCTGTTCCTCACTTAATTCGCCGTTGCCTATTCTGTGAACGTACGACCATCTACAAATATTACTTATAATATTAGATAATTTCTCGTTATCCATATTTACTTCTGCATACATTTGTATCGTATGTAGAAGTTCTTCATATTTGTATATTTTTTTTCCTTGTCAGTCATTTACGACAGCTCGTCAATATATTCCTGGATCTGATTCTTCTTCTTTACACCAGTAAATCTGAACAATTCTTCGTCACGACGATTCGCAAAAATGGTTGTTGGAATCGATTTAATCTTATATTGTTGTGTTATTTCCGAAGAGTCAGGATCATCAACATCGATTGAAATAAATTCATGATCCAAATTTTGAGTGATTAAATCAGTAATAATGGGTTCTAGAGCTTTACAAGCGGCACACCATTCGGCGCCAAATTTCAAAATTTTCATGTATTCAATACCTGTTATAGATTAATTTTGGGGAACCGGAGTTCCCCATTTTTTTACTTATTTGTAATTTGAAACTGTTTCGGTTTCTTATGTTCTGGTAAGACTAGTTCCATATAGACATCTAGAATACCATTTTTATAAGATACATCTTTCACCTCAACATAATCCCCTAATGTGAAAGATCTTGTAAACGATCTCTCAGCAATTCCCTTATGAACATAAGTATTGCCTGTATCAAGAGTCAGAGTCTCAGCATCCCCTTTGATAATTAGATGATTATCTTCAACGGATACAGAAATGTCTTCTGGACCGAATCCGGCAATCGCTAATTTAAGATTGAAGGCTGTTGAATCTGAATTCTTTGAAAGATTATATGGTGGAAATGAACCATTTAATTTGGCTTCCTGAGTCCAGAAGGAAGTTACATCATTATAAGAAAAGAGGGGTGGTGGAAGTGTTGCGTCTAAATTATCTAAGTTAATTCGTCTGATTGTCATCATTGTCTCCTATTTAAAGCGAGTTATATTATGGAATCCAATTAGGCATTCCACATATATTTATTATACCTTATTTACAATAAATTAGCAAGCATTTAAAATAGATTCGTTCGTTTTCCAATTAAATCAAGAACGTATGCTACAATCCAAACAATTATCAACATAAATAGAATTTTACATATTTCAATCATAAATTATCCTAATAAAAGGGGAACCGTGAAGTTCCCCTTGGTTATCAATTATGCGTCTGGGAAGATCGTATCTTCAGCGTCACCCATTGTCGCCGCAGGAACACGCAAAGCAACTAAAGTTTCATGAATCTTACGATTAAATCTTCCACCCATGATAACTGTTCCGACTACACCAGTTGCCCCGGTAGAACCGATTGTAACAGTTGGCGCAGTAGTTGTGTAAGAACCAGCATTTGTTACTGTAACCGATGTAACAGCCCCAGCAGAAGAAACAACAGCAACACCAGAAGCACCACCTGTTCCAGAAAAACTAACATTTGGAAGAACAGCTGGATTATATCCAGTAGCACCAGTTGTGTTTAACGAAACTGATGAAACATATCCTGATTGTTGAACAACTTTAACCCATCCAGCATGTCCTGGACCTGGATTGATTTTGGTACCTGTGGGTCCAGTTGCGCCCATTTCTTTTGTATCTACACCGAATGTTTGTGTCTTCTTTTCTGTTTCAGAAAGATATTTTGGCATCTCAGAAACGAAAAATCCAGTTGAACCGGCTGCTAGATATATTGCACTGGCCAATGTAATAGAAAAATTAGAATTTACAGTAAGGACTTCAGCTTTCTGCGAAGTTGGCCCTTGTACGAATAGATCTCCAGATCTGACTTCTGATAAAAATAATGCGCCTGTTGAGCCGATTAAAGTTACACCTGTTGCACCGATTGTGTTAACTGATGTTCCTGATAGAAATTTTACTTCTTTATTTCCCCATAGTGGCATGTGATATTTCTCCTTGATCCCTATAGCTATAATTGTAGGATATATATCTATTTATAAAATACAGATATTCAAAGTATTGCCTTAGAAATCCAACCAAATCGGACATAATTGTAAGTTTCCAGACATTCCTGACAATGGATGCCCAGATCTTTCGGGTGAAATTTCTTTGGAACTGTTTGTATTCCACAAATCCAAGCTTGTTTTTCTGTATGCCAACATTTATCTTCTTGAAATAGAATAACATGACCTATTTCGTGTATTAACATAGAAGTTAATTTGTCCCAAGAGGCCTCTATGTTTTTTCGATCTACATAGAGAGTAATATAACCATCGGCACCTGCAATACCATTTACAATTCTATCTTCTTCTTTCGTTTGTGCAAACTCATAATATGTGGAGTCAATCTGAACTTCAATATCGTATTCGTTAAAAGCCCATGATACTAAGTCATTGAAGATCTTTTTCATAATTAATCAAATAAATTATTCATCTGTCGTCGAACTACATTAAATGTCTGTTTTCCAATGAAATCTGCCATAGTTTTGGAATTTGTATACGAAAGAGCAGATCTGAGACCACCGAGAATATCTTTAATTGTATTTACAAGAGGTCCTTTTGATTCTATATTAACTCTCTTTCCTTCTGATGTTCTATACGAACTCGGCCCATCGGAATATGCCTTCATTGCTTCATCAGAAGACATACCATAAAATTCAGTTCCAGTTTCATCATGTCCGGCAAGCATTCCACCGATCATAACAAACTTAGCTCCAGCTCCGAAAGCTTTCGCGATATCTCCCGGTGTCTTGCAACCACCATCAGAAATAATATCCATGCGGAATGGATAACTGCCCATATGTTTGGTGCATTTTTCGATACAAGAAAACTGTGGTAAACCGACTCCAGTTTTTGCTCTTGTTGTGCACACAGCACCAGATCCAATACCACATTTAATTAAGTCTGCACCTGATCGCTTCAGAGCTTCGGAACCGTAATGTTCGACAACATTACCTGCAACTATGAAGACATCCGGAAAGCTGATTGCATACTTCTTAACTACTTCATGGAAGGTAGACATATATCCATTAGCAACATCTAAACAAATAAATTTAATGTTTGGATTGTAAGCTAATATTTGTGTAACATTCTCAAATTCACTAGGAGAAATCCCAGCAGAAATGCCAATATATTCAGAATCATAATCATTTCCTCTCAAATCATCTACAGTGTGATATTTATGTAAAAAAGTCAAAATCTTATATTCTGATAAGACTCGTGAAACTTTAAGTGTCCCAATTTTATCCATATTTGCCGTAATGATAGGGATTCCTTTCCAGGAAATCTTTTTATCATCATAAGGTCTAACATAGACATATTCAAGATCCACTTCAGATCTTGAAGAGATCTGAGTAATCTTGGGTTCGATCATAACATCATCAAAATCTAAACATTCATCACGATTTAAAATCATTATTATTTACCTGTAGAACCAATTCCACCGACTCTGTCGGTTGACTGTTCTGGTTTCACTAAAGTTCGAGTTAACAGGGATGACTCTATCTTAACAAGTTCACCTTGCGCAATTCTCTCACCATCTTTAATCGAAACTGTATTATTACTCTTATTCGCTAAGATTACAAATGTTTCATGGAAATAATCAGAATCAACTATTCCTTCTGAATTGGCAAGAAATAAACCTTGTTTTAATGCCACGGAAGAGCGAATATGAATCCTAACAGAATAATCCTTCGGAATATCGAAGATTAGACCTGTTGGAATCAACATTCTGTCACCTGGCTTGATCGTGACTGCATTCTCCGTAACTGCGACCGAAATTTCTCTGTTTGATGGAGTGTAACATCGGACCCTATTACCATTTTTCAGATAAGACCTGATATCAAAACAAGCAGATGATTCTGTCGCATAATTCGGATCAACGACATCATCGTATATTTTATAATATTGCAATGCACTCATAATTAATTCTCCCTACACATCTATTATACCGTATTCCAACAAAAAAAGTCAATATCGAATTTTGGATGGAAATTTAACTAAGGTTTCTTGGAAGAATCAGGATCAATGATTGGTTCTTTGGGATCTTTATCCGCTGCATGCATTCCTCGCGATTTCAACATTCCAACAAGTGCACCTAGAATAAAATACAGCTGCGACTCTACATCCTTGAATCCTAATTTCACAAATGCAGCAAAGATAATGATCAGGAGGATCAATATTAATACAGATCCTCCTTCACTTTCTATGGACCGCAGAAATTTAGTCCAATTATTCATTCTTTTTCGAAGTTTCTTTAAATTTGGAATAAGCTAATTCAATAGCAGCATGTGCTAAATAATCAGCAACTGGATCGGGATGCGCAGCAGTGAGTGCCTTCTTAGCTAGATCGCGAAGAGCCAGACTCTTGTCTGATCCTGCTTCAAATACACCAATAAATCCCATTGATTCATATGCAGCTAGAATAGCATCATCTGTTTTATTTGGGGTCAGTGCTGCAATCTTCTTCACAATTGGATACGCTTTATTCACGAGTGGCGAAATCTTTTCGATTAGAACTAGAAATCCGTCCGAATCGGTATCGAAAAGCTTTCCAAAAAAACTGCTTGCAGAATTGAATACATTCTTTATCCATTTCATATTTTTAAATATCTCCTGTTAATATTTATATTTATTTTGCGCGATTGATATTGAACCATATCATGGATCCGTTCACACCTGCGCCGATGAGACGATCGTACCATTTTGGTTTCGTTAGTCTGTTAATGTTGTCTGTGACTTTTGATGTATTGTCTATAATAGTTGGAAGTCCAACTGAAAACGATGTGGATAATTTATTGATGTCAGAAGTAATCTTAGGAATTTCTCTGTTAAACAAAATAAAAGAACTGGAAGCAGTTCTTGCTGTATTCCTTGTATCTATTAACACATCAGTGAATAGATTAGGCCAACACGAATCATTAAATTTACAAGACATCTTAGAATTAATGGGTGTCATAAATGTATTAAGACTTACAGGAATAGTTCTGTAATCTTTTGACAGAGCGATAGATTCTTCTGTTAAATTATCTATATTCGATTGTAATCGATCGATAGATTTAAAAGTTTTATTTTCGATAACATCGATTCTTGAAAATAGAGCTTTCTCTACTGAGTAGATACGTTTATCAATCTTAGTAATGGTATTATTTGCAGTCTGCATCAATTCTTCACGGAGTATGGGAATTTCCGTTCGAATCATATTATTAGTTTGTAAGAATTCATTTTCAACAGTGTTGACTGTGGCAGAAATTTTCACCAATAAGAAGATACTAGCGCAAAAGAATGCGACAATACTTAAATTCTTTAATATTACCGAGATCTTGTTTAAGTTTTCAAACATTGTTTCACTCCTTCAATATCTATAGGAAGAGAAAAATTACCAACAATTTCAGAATTCTTATAAATGTGGACGGAAGGTGTGGTTCTAATTCTGAATTCAGAATATGTAAGAAGATTTTCTTCAGTATCGATAACACGAACTGGAACTTCGAAAGAAGTCATCAATGTAAAAAGTGTCTTTGTCAAAACAGAAGTTGTGTCACCAAAGACCAGGATGCAAAAGACATTAGTATCCTTGAATTTTGCGCAATCAGTTAATTGTATTTTTGTCATCATGTTTTCCCATCCGATGCATATTATTTATACCATTCTGGAGTTGCCCTTCTTTAATAATTTCTGGTAAACTGATTAAATCTAAATCGAAAGATTCGCCAATTAATTCTGTTATCGCCCAGAGATTATGTAAATGATGTTGTAGAGGTTCGTCTTTAGAAGGAAGATAACCAGATGCTAGGAAGTAATACTCTAATGAGACTACAATCTTTCTCTGATTCTCGATGAGAAGTTTTAAATCAGTTTTCTTCATCAGAAGTCTCCTTTTTATACGAAAGAAATTTGTTCTTTATATCTTTATCTATTCCAAAGAAAAACGATTCTTGTTCTTCATCACTCATAGTAGAAATCTTTTTTAAGATATCATATTGCAAATTAAATGCATCAATGAATACCACGAAATATTCTCTGTATGCGAAGATTGTTTTGAAATAGAAAACAACTAGAAATACCGGCAAGAAATAGAAAAGAGGATTTTCCGGGCGGACAACACACAGATATGATACTGATAAAATCGAAACAACGAACATGAAGATATTGATTAAAAATGAAATATTCATCATCATCGCGATTCCTTTCGGATCTAGAATGATCTGATTAATCATTGTATCTGAAATTTTGGAATTCATTATGGTTTTCAATAGCATATATTAATTTAATGTAAAAATGGGGCTTTCGCCCCATCAGTTTTTATTTATAGTGCGTAGAATAATTCTACGGCACCATCTCGATTAGTCTTAAATCGGGTTTGGATTTCGAAACCATCCCGTCGCAAACTAGAAACTACTGCTCGAACATTAGCAATATTATGGTCCTTCCTTGCTTGACGGACAGTCAGAGTATTCTGTCGATTTTGGCGAGTTAGAATATGCAATACTCGTTCTTTCTGCGTCATTTCATTTAGTGTCATCTTTGTCATTTATTAGTTATCCTCATTTTAATTAAAATTCAACATCTATCATCCCACACATGAAAATGGGAAGATTGAGTGCTTTCCAACATTCGCGAATCACTTGTGGCCTATCGTCAAAGACCGCAAGTATATTATACCGTTCTTTCACATATAAGTCAAACAGTTCTTTTTTGATAATAGAATCCCGACGACGGTCGCCTTCTTTGCGCATATGCAATTCGATTTCATTATCAAAGATAAAATCGGAATTCTTATGATTTACAACACCAAGTCCGCACTTATCATTGAGCCATTTTACTGTTGGGCTTACAGCTTTCTCGGATCTTCCAGAAAAGACAAATACTTTCAATTCTGGATTCGAATTCATCATAGATAGAATCGTGAACAAAACATGTTTCCGGACATCGTCTTGATAGACCTTAGCCTCTTCGTACGGCCCACGATCTTTCATCTTCGCAAGAGTTCCGTCGATATCCACGATAATACAATCTGGAAGATTTGATGGAACCCAAGCTGGTAGATCACGATCTGCTGGGGTCTTCAAAAATTTATTGAACATATCAAGAATAACTTTCTCGCCAACCTGAGTGTGTCCTTCACGCAAGGCATCACGTCTAAGACATTCCTCAAGAGAAACATGTCTAAAATCAATTAATTCGACACTATAACCCACACTCTCACAGAAGGAGATCGTTTCATTCAGTGTTTTTGGATTCAGATGTGTATTATCAATCACCACATCAGCACAAGTAATAGCAAGATCGGCGATCATGATTTCTCGGGTTGAATGAACGACCGACTCTAATTTTCGAGACCAATTTCTATGGCCTTGTTGTAGATATAGATGATTGCGAATTTCGTCGTTATTAACTCGAGTAATCGAGTTAGTGTCACAGAATTCTTTTGCCCAAGTCGACTTACCAGACGCAGGAAGTCCAATTGTAATATACGCTTTCATCTGAGAATATAGTGGCGAAACATCTTTATTCACATTCATATTAATAGTATACCGTATTGTCTAAATTAAGTCAAGCTCCAATTAATAACTGGCCGAGAGTGTTGTTGATATCGAGAAACCGGAGCAACATAATCAGAACATAATTCTTCAAAGGTGTCGACACGATATTCTTCAAATTTACCATAAGCATTTTTAGATGGATTATAACGGATTTTGAAGCTGTTGTGTTTAAACTGACTATACACAGAATGTGGAATCAGAAAGAAAACGACTGTATCATTAAATGGGTTTCCAATAATACACCTCAATAGTCCTGTTTTGTTTTTCTTTACAATGCTACATTCATAACGGTCGTATACTAAATGGCCGACCATATGGTCGTATCTACCGAATGAGCTCGTCTTAGCATCACTGTTATCTTCAAAATCCCAACCGTTCTGAGCACCCTTAACTCGTTTCAGTGTTTCGGGGTTCTGCGATTCCATACAAACTTCTGCAAGAGATCCAATATCTAAAATACCATTCTCAATCTGGGTGATACGATAGTTTTTAAATTTCTCATAATCTGGAGAATTTCTGTCGATATTTTCGACCTTTGCGATATACGGAGACAGAGCTTCGTTAATCAGCTTATTGCTTTTCTTAGAATTATCTGTTAGAATAGAAGCCATATTATTTCCTTAAACAACCTCAACATTTTTGATAGAAGTAAACATCGCTGTACCAGTCTCGTCTTTGATTCCGACGGCGACACCAAAGCGATTCGATCCGACCCAGAACACCACACCGACAGTTCCGATCGGAACCTTGCGACCACGAACGACACGGATCGTCTTGCCTTTCCGTGGGGTAACAGCCTCTTTGGCTTCGGCAGCAGCCAGAGCCTCGATCCGAGCCTCGATCCGCTTGACTTCCTTCCAAGCAGCATACTTTTCCTGAATCTCAGGAGTTGCGTCAGGTTTGGAACCATAAGAAGGATATGACCAACCACGAGTCGTAGCGAAGCAGATATCTTCCGGTTCATTCTTTTCAAGATTCCAGACTGTCATCATGAAGTCTGAATCGTCATAATAATTACGTTCGTAATCGTGCAAGCAGAGACCATTGTGCGTCTCGTAGATGTATAATTTCCAGTTTTCAGGGAAATCCGATTGACGATATTTGTCAGAAATATCCCGGAGGTTGACAGCGCCAAGCGGAACATATTCAAGAGACGAGGTGGTATTCAAAATAGCCATAGAACCATTATACCTTATTGGAACCCATATAGCAAGGAGGCCTCGAAAGAATATCTCCTTTGTTTTCAACAGTATTCTGCAAGTGACTGATTCAGAAGGAGATATAGTTTTCCCAACACCAATCAAGCGGATGATCATCAGTATCGATCCTCATACGATCCTCCAGATGAGCTGCAACGAATCGGTTGGCTTTGGAGTACCCAGGGTCCGCTGGATGTCCAGAAATCGTCCCACACAGTGGCACACAGTGATCTTGAAAGAATATTTCCTTTGTTTTCAACAGTATTCTGCAAGTGACTGATTCAGAAGGAGATATAGTTCAAATCAAATTTAATTGGCCACTTCACCAATAATTTGGTCCCCAGAGACTACCGTGTCTCCAAAGACCAGAGATCTCCCAGATATCCGAGCGGATCCGAAGACCCGAGATCTCCCAGAGATCTGAGATCTCCCAAATACCCGAGCGCCGCCGTAGACCCAAGCGTCGCCGTAGACCTGAGCGAACCCGGCGATCGTAGCGTCACCATAGATCTGAGCGTCCTCGGTGATCGTAGCGTCACCATCGATCCAAGCGTACCCAAAGACCCGAGATCTCCCAGAGACCTCAGCGTTCCCAGAGACCACTGCGTTCCCATAGACCAATGCGTCAGGACCAACGTCGGCAGTCTCAGCGACGGTAGCAGTATTCTCGACCCAACCTCCTCCTCTAGGATGAACGTGCCATGTATCAAGAGTAGCGTCAGGAAAAGCAGTTTTTAAATCTTCAAATGTCATATAGAATCATTATACCTTATTTGGAACACTCAAATCAATTTTTACTGAAAATAAAAGACCTATATTTTATTCGTTGTTACTCTTCAGAGGCCTCTATGGATCCAGTAGTCCTGAATTAACCAGTAATGCGATCAAATTGCAACATGGTTCCGTTCCGTTATCTAGATTATCATTACAACCTTCTTCAGCATCTTCGTGACAGGGTTCACAACATGCAAGTTCTTTGTCTGAATAATTAGTTGATTCTTTGAGAATCAGTTTGGCTTTTGCACAATTCATAAGTTATTTCCAAAAGAGGATTCCCTTCAAAAGTGAACATATCTTCTGAAGGGAATCTTATTAGTTATTCTTCTGCAAGCTTCCTAAAGAATTCTAGTGAATCATCTTCACCTTCATCTTCGTCAGACTTCCAAGGAGTATCATCTTCGACTACTTTCTTGGTATCCATCTTCGGTGCAGGTTTAGAAGGTAATGGTTCTTCAATCTTCTTAGCGGCAGGCTTAGATCCAAGAACCTTATCAAGACGAACCTTTAATTCTTCATAAGACTTGAAATTCTTAGGATCTGTAAATTCACCCAAAGTGTATAGAGAATCCCAAACCTTCTCTAGCTTCTCATCATTACCATCGAATAAAGCAGTTTGTGCTTCAAAAGAAGAATTATCGTAATTCGGATATCCCTCAACTTTCTTAATCTTTAGACGGAAGTTAGCTCCTTGCCAAAAATCAAAAGGATCAATCGCAGTGTCACCTTCAAAAACAGGCTTCATTGATTCTTGAATCTTCTCAAAGATCTTCTTGCCATACTT
>Ga0114966_10000410_pt1 | contig 42243 bp, 41 predicted proteins | sample M_130207_XF_Meta_FD_87029 | JGI IMG/M metagenome (GOLD analysis project Ga0114966, IMG submission 87029) | Freshwater microbial communities from Lake Montjoie, Canada to study carbon cycling - M_130207_XF_MetaG | ecosystem: Environmental > Aquatic > Freshwater > Lake | place: Lake Montjoie... | reverse complement strand
TGAGAGGCGGCGTCATATTAATCAACAAACATGAACTCGTTCGAGAGCATCAGCACCTGCACGAGTTGCTCCCAGGCGTTGAGTTGGGACTTCGGCTGTGCGGAGAAATCCTGCTTGGCATCCCAAGTATCGCTCGGAGTGTCGCCGCCAGCGCCCGTGGTTGCGGTAACAGATGGTGTGATCTTCGGCGACCACAAGAACTGGTCACTGTTCAGGCCGTTGCCGATATCGACGATGAAATCGAGCGTGTCACCGGTTTGGAAAGCAATGGCATCAAGGTTCAGATCCGCTTTGGAGTCGAGCAGCGTCGTGCTGCGCAGTTTGCCGAGGCGCGAGTGGCTCACGAAGGCGCGAATGCCATCACCCACCTCGGGTTCATGGATGAGTGTGGAATACAGATCATAGCTGCCGTTGGCTGGCGCGATCCAACGACGCACGACAGCGTGTTTGCGGTCATTGCCCGGATGTCCTCCCTCAGCGGTGAGTTGTGCCCAGCCGAGTTTTTCGTTGGGCCACGCCTCATCACCCTGCCATGCACTCCCGGTGAAATGCGGCAGCGACTTGAAATTCTTCACGCGCCCCGTGCCCTCATCCCATTCGCCGTAGCCGTATTGCCAGGACTTCGAGTGATCAGCCTCGGCGATGACAGGCGTGGTGTCTGCTTGAACAAAGCGATGAGCAAAAGCCAGTTCGTCGGGTGTGGGACTGCGTTGGAAGAGCTTGGCATAAATGAAGCGAATCTTTGCTTCGTCTGACTTGGATGCAGCAGCGCTTTGGACGAGTGACTTCGCCTGCTGCACGACAAACGGGTGATTCAGGCCAAAAAGCGCCTGCTGTGGCACGGTGGTCTCGGTGCGCTGCGGGATGGAGAGATCGGGATTGGCGAAATCGAAGGTGCGCATGACGGTGGGCACGTTCTCGCGATCCACGAGCGCGTAAAGCGTTCGGCGGGTGTTGCTGCTCGCAAACAAAGCATCAGGACGCCCGCCCATGCGCAGGTTCAGCCGCCCTGCGGCGGCAAGCCACGCATCGCGTGCTTCCTCGAAGCTGAGGCGATGCGGCGTGAATCGGGCGAGCAGGCGGTTGTCAGGATCGCGCGGATCACTCGTCTGGCTGCTCTGTTGATACGTCTGTGAAAGCATGATGAGCCGGTGCATCGCCTTGATGCTCCAGCCCGAGTCGATGAAGCGTTGGGCGAGCCAGTCGAGAAGCTCAGGATGACTCGGCAGGCTGCCTTGCTTGCCGAAATCGCTCGGCGTGCTCACCAGGCCGCGGCCGAAGTGATGCTGCCAGATGCGGTTCACCATCACGCGGGCGGTGAGCGGATTGCGCGGGTCGATGATGGCCTGCGCAAGCTCAAGACGACCGCTGCCTATCTTGAAGGGCTGCTGTGAGCCAAAGGCGCTCAGGAACTGTCGTGGCACCTCATCGCCTTTGGTGAGCGGATTGCCGCGTGTGAACACACGCGGCGTGCTGGGCAGTGGACGATCAACCAGAATGGTCGCGTGAGCAGGTGTTGTGTTGTTTTTGATGAGGAAGCGATCCACATCGCCCTGCGACTTCCATAACTCGGTGATGATGCCCGTGGGGAAATACATCTCGATGTTCGCGATGTGCTCATCAGGCACATGGGCGGGCGAATCGATGCTCTTGAGGACTTCATCGGTCAGTTCCACGCCGGGGTGTTTTTCCATCCACGCCTTCCAGCGATGCACGATGAAAGGATTGAGGTCTTTCTCCTCGATGATCTGGTCGAAGCCCTGCTCGGGATACTTCTCCAGTTCCGTCACGGCCTTGAGGTAATCAGCGGCCCGCGAACGTGTGCGTGCCATCTGCTCCTCGCGGCGTTTCGTCATCAGATCGCGGTTCTTTTTTACCAGCGCATTGAGTTCGGCGTTGTCGCCACTGGCGCAGGGCACGAGCGTCTCGGTGCTGCTTTGGAAGACGCCGTAGAGCGCGTAGTAGTCGCGCGTGGGGATGGGATCGAACTTGTGATCGTGGCAACGAGCGCACGCGACCGTGAGTCCGAGTGTGCCGCGAGTGACGACGTCGATGCGGTCGTCGATGATGTCATGCGTGACGCCGAGAAAGCGCCTTCCGAGCGTGAGAAAGCCCATCGCCGCCAAGTCGGGTGATTTCGCCGGCACGACTTGATCGGCGGCGATTTGCAGCAGCAGGAAGCGGTCATAGGGCATGTCTTCGTTCAATGCACGCACGACCCAGTCGCGATACGGCGAGGCATGCACCCAGTTCTTTTCCTCGCGGGCATAGACGTAGCCTTTGGTGTCCGAGTAGCGGGCGATGTCCAGCCAGTGGCGGGCCCATTGCTCGCCATAGTGCGGTGAGGCGAGCAACTGATCAACGAACTGCTCATACGGCACGTCGGTTCGTTCTGGAGGCAGACCCATGAGATCAAAGCTGGCACGGCGGGCTAAAGTGCGGGCATCGGCGCGTGGTGAAGGCTTCAAACCGTTCTCGGCGAGCTTTTTCTGAATGAACTCGTCGATGCTGGTGCCTTTGACCGGCTTCAGCGGCTGAAACGCCCAATGCTCCGCCGAGAGGAGACTCGTGGAGGCAAGCAAGGTGCCAAGCTGGAGGAGACGGTGAAACACAGCGTTGATCAATACGCCTCGGACTTGCGAGACCTTCCCGGCGAAGATTTGGATGAACAGCGCATCGACAGCAGCGGTTTGTCCGTTTATCTCGGGGCATGTTCACAGGTCTCGTCGAAATCACCGGCAGTGTCATTTCCCTGGAGCCTCGCGGCGAAAGCGCGAGGCTGACAGTGAACCTGGGCGCGATGGCTTCCGAGCTGGTCGATGGCGAGAGCGTGGCGGTGAATGGCTGCTGCCTCACGGTGACTGTGAAGGACGTAGCAGCGCAGACGGCGTGCTTTGATCTGCTGATGCAAACGCTGAAGGTGACTAGTCTGGGTGATCTGAAGACCGGCTCACTGGTCAATCTGGAGCGTGCGATGGCGATGGGAGCGAGGTTTGGCGGCCACTTCGTGCAGGGGCATGTGGATGCGACGGTGAAGATTCTCGATTGGAGTGAGCATGGGCAGGATCATCGGCTGGAGGTGGAGATTCCAGAGGAGCATCGGGGTTTGATCATTCCGAAGGGGTCGATCTGTCTCGACGGCATCTCTTTGACTGCTGCGGAAGTGACGGAGAGCACGGTGGTTTCCTGGATCATCCCACACACATTCCAACTGACGAATCTGCACACCAAAAAGCCGGGGGACCGGCTGAATGTGGAGTTCGACATGCTGGGCAAATACGTGCGCGAATTGATGCGAGCGATGAAGTGAGCGTCCATGAGGCCGGACAGGCCGTTTCTTTTTCACATGCCTGTTCTCGAAGTCGAATCCCTCACCAAAGCCTACGCGGAGCGCCCGATCCTGCGTGGCGTGTCCTTCAAGCTGGAGCAAGGTGAGCGTGTAGCGCTGCTGGGGCCCTCGGGCAGCGGCAAGACGACCGTGTTGAATTGTGTCGGTGGTGTGGATCGTGCTGACAGTGGCAGTGTGACGATTGCAGGCCATGTGCTTGGCGATTTGAGCGCGGACGGGCTGGCGCAACTGCGGCGCAGGCACATCGGCACGGTGTTTCAGTTTTATTATCTGCTGCCGACGCTGAGCGCGGCGGAGAACATCGAGCTGCCGTTGCAATTGCTCGGCCTGCCGGCGAGCGAGCGTGAAACGCGGGTGCGGGAGCTGCTGGAACGTGTGGGCATCGCGCATCGGGCGGCGGCGTTGCCGGGTCAGCTTTCGGGCGGGGAGATGCAGCGCGTGGCAATCGCGCGTGCGGTGGTGCATCGACCGACGTTGATTTTGGCGGATGAACCGACAGGAAGCCTCGATTCGGCCACCGGAGCGCAGGTGCTGGATTTGTTGGCGGAGATCGTGAGTGAAACCAAAGCGGCGCTGCTGCTGGTGACGCACAGCCCCGAAGCGGTGAAGCATTGCGAGCGTGTGCTGCGCATGCAGGACGGCCAAATCGTCGAAGGCGCATGAGCACGGTGCTTCTCATCTTGCGGCGTTGTGCGCTGCGGCACTGGCGGCTGGCTTTGCGGCAGCAGATCGCGCTGATGCTGATCCTGGCGCTGGGATCGAGTGTGTATCTGGCGGTGCGGCTGGCGAGCAACGCGGCGTTATCGGGCTTTGAGACATTCACGGATGGCATCACGCGGCAGCCAGACTGGACGGTGCAGGCGGTGAGCGGTGCTTTGCGAGAAAGTAATGTGCGTGAGATGCGCGAGGTGCTGGGGCATCGACCGGTGAGTTTGCTGCCGGTGGTGGAGGAGACGGTGACGCCGGCGTCGGATGCGGGCAATGGCGAGATCGGATCGCGGGCGACATGGCGGCTGCTGGGCGTGGATTTTGTGGCGCTGCTGAATCTGCGTGGCGAGGCACCAGTGGGTCTCGGCGCGAACATGCAGTCGGTGCGTTCGGGTGTTTACGTGAGTCCGAGGCTCAGCGTGAAGGAAGGCGAGGAACTGCGGCTGATTGTGGATGATCGCGTGATCACGCTGAAAGTGGCCGGTGTGGTGCCGGAGACGCCGGGCGTGCCAACTTTGCCTGCGCATCTGCTGCTGATGGATTTGCCGGAGGCGCAGTCGGTTCTGCTGCGTGGCGACAAGGTGGATCGCGTGGAGGTTTTGGCGCAGGACAGTGCCTTGTTTCCGAAATTGCGTGAGGAAGCGGGGGAGTTGCTCAAATCGCGCTGGCAGGTGACGGGCGGTGCGAATCGAAGGCAGCTTGCGGGGACGATGACGCAGGCGTTTCGGCTGAATTTGACGATTCTCTCGCTGCTAGCGCTGCTGGTGGGCGGCTATCTCATTTTTCAGGCGCTGGATGGCGTGGTGCTGCGACGGCGGGAGGAGATTGGCATTTTGAAATCACTCGGCGTGACGGATCGGGCGATTCAAACGGCGTTTCTCATCGAAGCGGGGCTGCTGGGGCTGTGTGGTGGAGTTTTGGGCGTGCTGCTGGGCTGGCTGGGGGCGCAAGGTGCCGTCGGTGGTGTGACGAAGACGATGAACGCGCTGTATGGCGCGACGAGCGAGCAGCAGGCGGCGCTGAGCTGGAGCGAGGCCCTGCTGGCGCTGTCGATTTCGATCCTTGCGAGTCTCATCGCCGCATGGTGGCCAGCGCGGATGGCGGCGCGCACACCTCCAGCGCACATGCTGGGACGACATGCGACGCCGTTTGAAGGTGGCACCGTGTGGCGCGTGGAGTGGATCGGCTGGGCGATGATGCTGGTCGCGGTTGTGCTGGCTGAGCTGCCCGTGCTGCGGTTTGCGAGCGGCACGCGCCTGCCGCTGGCGGGTTATGCGGCGGCGTTGCTGTGGCTAGTGGGCGCGGGATTGGCAGCGGGGTCGATGCTGCGTTTTTTGGCGAGGCGAAAAGTGACTTCGGCTGTGTGGCGCGTGGCTCTTTCGCAATTGCGGCGACCGACGGTGCGGCATCGCTTTGCGGTAGCGGCTTTGGCAAGTGCTGTGTCGATGACGACGGGCATGGCGGTGATGGTGGCGAGTTTTGACCACACGATGCGCGGCTGGATCGACCGCACGATGAAGGCGGACATTTATGTGAGCAGCGCCGGAGCGCAGAGCGCGTCATCAACGCATTTCATCTCGCCAAAGACGGTCGAGGCACTCGGAAAGGAACCAGAGGCGGCGGAGCTGGCCTTTGTGCAAGCAAGGACACTGCTGTGGCGTGGCGGCGAAGTGCTTGTTCTCGGCACTGATCCGGTGTTTGCGCACAAGCATGGGCTGTATGCGTGGGTGGAGGCCCCGAAGCGTGAGGAATGGTGGCAGACGGACGATGGCATCACTCCGGCGATCATGAGCGAGAGCTGGAGTGAGCGGTTTGGGACGAAGGTGGGCGATGTGATCGAGCTGGTGGGCCGCAAGGTCTGCGTGGTGGCGATGAACGCGGAGTATGGCAATGAACGCGGGTCATTGACACTGCCTGCGGCGGTGTTTCGAGAGTGGTTTGAGACGGATGAGGCTTGGCGTGTGGCTTTGATGCTGAAACCGGGCGCGGATGCGGAGACGGTAAAGGAACGAATTCTTTCCAAGCAGCCAGGATTAAGTGTGTTCACCAACGCTCATCTGCGGAGCGAGGCGCTGCGCATTTTCCGCCAGACGTTTGCGGTGACGCATGCTTTGGAGGTGATCGGCGTGATCGTGGCTGTGGTGGGCCTCGGCCTTGCTTTGACGAGTCTGATGCTGGAGCGGCGGGCCACTTTGGCGACGCTACGATCGCTGGGCATGATGCGGAGTGAGATCGCGAAGTCGGCGGCACTGGAAGGGCTCGGCGTGGCCTGTGCGGGGGCGTTCACGGGCATTGCCGCAGGTTTGTGGCTCGGCTGGCTGCTGGTTTATCGCATCAACAAGCAGTGCTTTGGCTGGACGCTGCAATTTCACGCGGTGTGGTGGCATCTGGCGGTGCTGGGCGCTGCGGTGATCGGCGTCGGCATGCTGGTGGCGGCGTTGGTCGGACGATGGGCGGCGATGCTGCCGGCAGAAAACACGGAGGAATGACATGAACTACTGGATGCTGCTTTTTCTCTCGATGACGACGCTGCTAGATGCGCAGACGACGGCGGATGATTTTGCAATTCCTCAAGCGGGGCGTGTGTTTGTGTTTCCACGCGACCATGGGAGCCATCCCGAATTCAGAACGGAGTGGTGGTATGTGACGGGACATCTGGACGCGAAGGATGGGCGTCGGTTTGGCTTTCAGGTCACGTTTTTTCGCCAGGCACGGCGTGAGGATGGCAAGACGCTGCATTTGCATCTGGCGCATGCGGCGCTGCTAGATGCGCAAACAGGACGATTTGCGCATGAGGAGCGTTTGAACCGCGAAGGATGGGATGCGACCTCGTCCGAGAAGACGCTGGCGGTGCGGAACGGGAACTGGTCGCTGAAGCTGGATGAGGCGACGCAGCGGATGCACATCGCCGCGACGGTGAAGGGCGAGGTTTTGCTGCAACTGGAGTTGGAGGCAGTGAAGCCGCTCGTGGTGTTCGGGAAGGATGGCGTGTCGCGCAAAGGAGCGACTGCTGAGGCTGCGAGTCATTACCTTACCTGGCCGCGTTTGAAGACGACTGGCATGGTTAAACTGGGTGCAGACGAACATGCGGTGATTGGTGAAGCGTGGATGGATCACGAGTTCAGCAGCAGCCAACTTGAGGCGGGGCAGGTCGGCTGGGATTGGGCAGCGCTTCAACTCAAGGATGGCCGCGAGATCATGGTGTATCGCATGCGGCGTAAGGATAGCAGCGTGGATGCATCCTCGACACTCGCTGTGGTGGAGCGTGATGGCACGGTCCAGCATCTGGCAAATGATGCGTTTGCCTGGGAGGTGCTCGGGAGGTGGAAAAGCCCCCGCAATGGCGCGGAGTATCCGATTCGAGTGAGGATTCGGTTTGAGGGCGAATCGTTTGAGCTGAAGCCGCTAGCGGAAGATCAGGAGCAGGACGGTGGGATCACGCGGCTGCCGTATTGGGAGGGCGCGTGTGATGTGATCAACTCACGCGGCCAATTCGCTGGCCGGGCGTTTTTGGAGCTGGCGGGCTACGCAGGAGATCTGGCGAGACATCTTTCGCCAAAGCAATAGCCCACTGAATCAAGAGTACTTAACGTCCTTGCGCGGCTCCATCTCGAAGGCGGTGGATTCCTGCTCGGAAATATTGGGCTTGAGCACCTCCTCGCGGAATTTGATGTAATGCGGATCGTCCTGACAGATGGCGAGCTTGTCCATGCTCTCGACTTCGAGATAAACGAACCAAGGATAGGGATCCGAAGGATTGACGCGCTTGCCGGTTTTGACGGTAAGAACTTCCTGAACGCGCAGCAGCATCACGCGGGTTTGCGACATCATGTGCTCCAGTTTTTCCTCCGTGACCTGGGGCTTGAGCTGGAACAGGCTGAGGTAAGCGATCATGGAGGCGATAAGTCTGCTGCAACGACGACGGACTACGACTTCCAGTCGAGGACGCCTTTTTTCCAGGCATAAACGAAAGCGACGAGTAGAATCGAAACGAAGCCAGTGGCGACGGCAAGGATGGAGGGGCCGAAGGCGGCAAGGTAATCCTTATAAATGATGGCCCAAGGATAAAGGAAGACGACTTCGATGTCGAAGAGCACGAAGAGCATCGCCACGATGTAGAACTTCACGCTGAAACGCGGCTGGCTGTCGCCTACCGGAAGCATACCGCACTCGTAAGCGGAGTCTTTGATGGTGTTGCGTTTGGCGGACTTCCCGAGCAAGGCGGAGGCAATGAGAGTCACGACGGCGAAGCCACCGGCAATAACGATCTGAAGGAGTACGGGAATGTAATTCTCAAACATGGGGTCGAATGATGATGGATGGGTAGCGAGACGCTGGGCAGCGTCAAACTCTGAAACAAAAAGGGCCGCCATGCGCGAAGCGTGGCGGCCCTGAATGAAAACTAAAGACTAGCGAGCAGCTGCCGCAGCGGCGGTGCGTGAGACAACAGCTGCGGTGCGGGCGGCAATAGCGGCATTGTGGGCGGCACGCAGACCATCGAGACCACGATAGGTCTTGGCAACCTTAGCGCAAAGACCGCGACTGACGAGGTTCTGCAACTTCTCGTAGGAGCGCAAGCGCAGCATTTCTTCACCACCACTCACGGCGTTTTTCAGCTTGAGATTGTCATAGACCAGACCGAATAGAGTGTTGAACTCATATGTTTCCGGTTTGGAAAGGACATTGACGAGTTCGTCGGTGACATGATCTGGGACTCGGCGGGAGAAGCGTGTCTTACGTGTCGGTGTTGTAGTAGGCATAGAGCTGCTAAACTAGCACGCTCCTGCCATCTTTGCGACGATTTTGTGAGAACGGGCAGCTTTTTCTCCTACGCCGCATGCGCAATGATCAAAAGCGTCCCTTGACATCGTTTGGGGCTTTGTTGCGCCTAAATGAGCAGACAAAATAGATGGGGAAATAGCCGTTCTTTGAGTATCTGAACCGCTGATAACCAACAAAGAAGGCTACTTGGCCGCGATTTTGTAGAGAGCCTTCTTGGTGCGGATAAATAGAGCCCCATCGTCCACGGCGGGCGAGGAGGAAATGGGCTCGGCGAGTTGGTTTTTGCCGACTAGTTCAAATTTTTCCGCCGAGGCACGAACGAGGAAGGTCTGGCCGCGATCATTGGAAAATAAGAGTTTATCCCCCACTGCCAAGGGACACGGCAGATGCTGGCCTTCCATTCGGTCCTCCCATAGATCTTTGCCGGTCTTGGCTTCGACGGCGCTGACGATGCCCCCGCGGGTGGTCTGGAACAGGATGCCGTTCACCAGCACCGGGGCGGACTCGCTGGCATTGCGCTTCTCACGATCCCAGAGGACGTGGCTTTCGGTGATGTCGCCAGTCATCTTGTTGTCGATACGAACGCCAAGAGTGTGAGCGCGCTCGGAACCCGTATTGAGAATTAGAATATCCCCCAAGAGCAGCGGCGGGATGGCAGCGTTGAAACCCCCGTGACGAATGGTCCAGAGTTCTTTACCGGTTTTGACGTCGTAGCCAAATGCGGCCCGTGAGCCGATGGAAACGAGCACTTCTTTGCCGCCGATCTCGAAGACGTTGGGCGTGTGGTAGGCCTTGCGCATGTCGCCGTCTCGGGTGGGCTTGCCTTCCTTGTCGAGATCGCCGTAATCGGTGGTGCGGGCGGTTTTCCAGACGGTCTTGCCGGTTTTCTTATCGAGCGCGGTGACGAACTGCTCATTGATGCCGTCGAAGGTCAAAATAATTAGATTGCCATGAATGATGGGTGATGAACCTGGGCCACGATAGTGCCGCACATTGATGTCACGACGTTCCCAAACCTTCGCCCCCGTCGCCGGATTGATCCGTGCGGTGCCGTAGGTGCCGAAGTGGACATAGAGGGCGTCTTCTTCAAGCACAGGCGATGGGGCGGCGTAATTATTGAGCGGGTTGCCGAGGATTTCTGGCGATGGATTTTCAAACACCAGTTTGTGATGCACGATTTTGCCGCTGTGGCGATCAATGCCATAGACGAACTGCTGTTTGCCATCGGTGGTAGCGGCAGTGAACCAGATCAAATCGCCGCCGATCACCGGTGTGGAATGGCCCTCACCTTCGAGTTCGACACGCCAAGCGATGTTTTTGCCGGACTCTCCATCCCATTCGACTGGGATACGCGCCGCCTCAGCCGAAGGCACGATGCCATCATGCGTGGGGCCGTTCTTGGCAGGCCAGAACAAGGGTTTCGTGGCAGGCTGGGCACTGGTAAGAGCGGACAGCAAAACGAAGGTGATGGCGGAGAGAGTGGGCGTGCGGATCATGGGCATGAAGTTGACGGTGCGGCGTGGAAATTCTTTCGCACGAGAAAAGAGCATGCATGGTTCATGGCATCCAGCCGTATCCATCGCCATCATGAAAAAGACCCTCCTCACCTGCCTCGTCATCAGCCTCTGCCTTGCCTCCTCACAAGCGGAGGACAGCCTCAATGAGCAACTCCGCCGCGCCGCTGAGAAACTGAAAAATGAATTCTCCAAGGTCAAAGAGCAGACCGAAGTCACAGGCCGCGATTGGTATAAAAAGGCCAAAGAACACCTTACCACCAGCCGCGAGGAGTATTTGAAGAAGGCAGGCGATGCTCTGACACGCCGGAAAGCGGACATCGACGTGCTCAAGGACCAAGTCGGCCGCGAATACTTCAAAACCCGAGTGAAGGCCCTCGAAGAGCATCATGCCTTTGCTGTGAAGGAGATCGGAACGCTCACCGCCATCACCGAGGAGGCGCAGTTCCGTGCGCGACAAAAGTCCTTCGACAAGACCCTGTGGACACTCGAAGCCGCCATCGAGCAGGCGCAGGAAGAAGCCGGTTTATAGGCGCAAAGCCCGCCCACAAGCACGCAAAAGCCGCACGGCATTGTTTTCTGTGAGCAAGTATGGTGAAATCATCCAAATCCAACCATCGCCATGAAAAAGCTCCATCACATCATCGCCGCCATCGACTTCACCCCGTCCTGCCGCAATGCCTTGCGTGAGGCCGCCCGCCGTGCCTCACTCGACGGCTCCGCCATCACCGCCGTGCATGTCATGGACGAATTCCTTGTGCATGAACTCAAGCGTGCACTCTCCGCCGATCAGGCCACGATTCGCGCCGACTGGCTGGGGCGGCTGCAGAAATTCGTGGCTGAATCCGAAGTCGGAGCCGTTGCAGTGAACGCCGAAGTGCGCATTGGCCATCCATTCACCGAACTCGTCGAAGCCTGTCGCGCCCACAGTGCCGATCTGCTCGTCATGGGAGCCAAAGGATCGAAGGACGAGCCACATCGCGTCGGTGCCATCGCCGCCAAGTGTGTGCGCAAGGCGCCGGTCGATGTTCTCGTCGTGCGCGAGGATGCGCAGGGCCCCTTCAAGAAGATCGTCACCTGCGTCGATTTCTCTGAAAACTCCGCCAAAGCGGTACAATGCGCCCTGCATGTGGCGCAGCAAGATGGCGGCTCACTTGATTGCCTGCATGTGTATCAGAGTGCACTTGCCATGTCGCTCGACTACGGCGGGTTTGCCCCATCCATGCCAGCCACGATTGATCCCGACGCCGTGGAAAACTGGCGCAAAGATCTGGCCGCCTTTCTTGCGCCACTCACTCGCGACGTTGCGGATGTCAAAGTCACCGCATTGATCAAAGAACGTGTCAATATTCGCGAAGCCATTCTGGATCACATCAATGAAGTGCATGCCACGCTCGTCGTGCTTGGCACCCGTGGCAAAACCGGCCTGCGTGAGATGCTCATTGGCACCACGGCGGAGAAAATCGTGCAAAACGCCCCCTGCTCTATTCTCGCCGTCAAACCGGATGGATTTGTCACAGCGGCTGATTAAATCGCTGACACATGCCGAAGAAAATACCCGCTGAACCCAGCATCGCCGAGCTACAGGCCGCGCTGCAGGCCAGTGAGCAGCGCTCGACGGCGATTGTCGAGACGGCGGTGAACGCGATCATCACCATTGATGAGCATTGCATCATCGAGACAGCAAACACTGCCACTGAGCGCCTCTTTGGCTATAAACGTGATGAAATCGTCGGCCAAAACATCAGTGTGCTCATGCCGCAGCCCTATCGTGACCGTCACGATGTGTATGTGAAAAATTACCTCAACACTGGTGTGAAGCGCATCATCGGCATCGGGCGTGAAGTGGTGGGGCAGCGCAAAGACGGCTCCGTATTTCCCATCGACCTCTCCGTGGGTGAAGCGGTGCTTCCTAGCGGCCGCCGCATTTTCACCGGCATCATTCGCGATCTTACGGAGCGGAAGGCGCTCGAAGACAAAATCCTCCACATCAGCGAGGAGGAGCAGGCACGCATCGGACAGGACATTCACGATGATTTGTGCCAGCAACTCGCCGCCATTGGCTGTCTGGCGAAGGTGGCGCAGAAAAGCCTGCTCAAATCCGGCAGCCCAGAAGCTCGGAGTTTGGAGGAAATCGTCAGCCTTCTCACCAAGGCCAATGTGCGTGCACGCGAAACTTCACGTGGCCTCATGCCTGTCGTTCTCGACTCCGGCGGCCTCATGGCAGCGCTGGAGGAACTCGCGGACAACACCGCACGTGCCTATGAAATCGCGTGCGACTTCCGCTATGACAATCCGGTTCAGGTGAATGACAACAAAACCTCCGTGCAGCTCTTCCGGATCGCCCAGGAAGCGGTTTCCAACGCTGTGAAGCATGGGCAGGCCAAGCGCGTCGGTATTCACCTCGCTCGTCAAAGCGGTAATATCGTCCTCACCATACGTGACGATGGCAGCGGTATTCCGGATAAACCGGATAAAGGAACTGGCATGGGCCTCTTGACCATGAGCCATCGCGCTCAAATGATGGGTGGCACCATCAACGTCTCGCCGCGCAGCAGCGGCGGCACCCAGGTCACATGCAGCGTTCCAGCACCAGCAAAGCACCCATAAAGCGCATCGTTCTCATCGACGACCACCCGATCATGCGCCACGGCCTCGCACAGCTTGTTCGTGCTGAAGAAGGTCTCGATGTCTGCGGTGATGCCGGCAATGCGTGCGAAGGCCTCGAAACCGTCGGCCGACTCAAACCCGACCTCGCCATCATCGATCTAACGCTGCCAGACAAAAACGGCCTCGAACTCGTCAAAGACATCCGTGCTGCGTATCCCGCCACCCATTGTCTCGTGCTTTCCATGCATGACGAAGCTCTCTATGGCGAACGCTCCCTGCGCGCCGGTGCCCGCGGGTATGTGATGAAGGAGGAAGCGGCCGATCATCTCATCACCGCCATTCATAAAGTCCTCTCTGGTGGCCTTTACATCAGTGAAACGCTGAACGCCCGCATGCTGGAGCAGGTCACCGGCGCGTCACGTGCCAAAGCCACTGGTATGGACTCCCTCACTGATCGCGAACTCGAAATCCTCACGCTCGTGGGCAAGGGTGTCGCAACCAAAAACATCGCCACGCAGCTCAGCATCAGCGCCCGCACCGTCGAAGCCCACCGTGCCCACATCAAAGAAAAACTCGGTATCACGGACGGTGCCGCTTTGGTGCGCTACGCGGTGCAGTGGGTAGAAACGCGGTCAAAGGTGTAGGCGGGGTCAGGCTGGCTCCGCAATCGCCTCGCGCAATTCGGCAAGCAACTTTGCCACCTCGACGAAGGGATCATAATTCTTCCGACGCATTGAGAGTGTTTCGATGGGCAGGTAGCCGCGATAGCCTGAGTCACGGATGATTTTGACCAGTTTCCTGCAATCGGTGCGCGGTGAGTCCGTGCGGCTTTTGATCGTCTCCTTGATCTGCCAATTGACCGCATGGGGTGCCACGAGCGCAATGTCCGCATACGGGTCGTCAGTGAAGTATTTGCCCGTATCCACCAACGCACCACACCAGGCATGATTGACGCGTTGAAGCAGGCTCACATGCTCCGCGCCGGTGCTGAGGAAGTCGCCATGATTTTGTACGGCGACGATAACGCCAAATTTCTGCCCATGCTCGGCGCACTCGCGCAATGCATCCGCCATCCAGCTTTCCACATCCAGACGCGGCGCATTACCGGACGCTGCCAGCCAGTCTGCATGCGGTTTTTGCGGACCCGCGAACACACGAACCACCGGTGCACCGAGTCGAGCAGCGACTTCGATCCAGTCTTTGGTCAGTTGCACACCCTCGGCACGCACCGCCTTGTCTGCCGTCGCAAAATCATTGCGCACACCGGTGCCGCTGATGTCGAGGCCGAGGTCATGCGTGTATTTTTTGATACGCGCGATGTAACTGCTATCCGGCGCCTTGGGATACCCAGGAAAGAAGTAACCCGTGAGATCTACCGCAGCCATGTTGTGCTTCGCACAGAAATCGCACACGCCGAAGAGATCGATACCTTTGGTCGCATCCGTGATGTTTTCATTCAGCAGTTCGAGAAACGAATACGCATTCAGCGCAGGCTGAAGAAAGGCTCCGCCGACTCGCTTGATGGCATTGCTGGCGGCAGACGTAGCTGCAAACGGTAAGCCGGTGACTGGCAGCAATGCCGCACTGGCCTTGAGAAAATCACGGCGAGTCGTGGTGGGTTTCATGGTCTAGATTTATTTGGCCGGGCCGCGCATCGGTCGCGGTCCGGGGCGTCTTACTGCGCTAGCATTAGCAGCGCTCTGCTGTAGCGCTTTCAATGAAGGCGCGGTCTGCAGATTCGCCAGTTCTGCCGCTACAACTTCTGCCCGCTTGGCAGCCTCGATTTGCCCAGCCCCGGCACGTTCCTTCGCCTTTGCCAGCACCAACTCGCATTGCGCGGCACGCATTTTGCGCGCGGCATCGTCTGCTTTGGATTGAATCGCCTCACGCTGTGTCGCGTAAGCTTTCCGCAGGTTGATTAGCGCCGGTGGCCACGAAAGTTCCGGCTCATTCAAGGGTTCACGGTTCACGATGTGTGAGATCTCACTCAGAATAGAGTCACGCTGCTCCGGCGTGATGCCAGTGAGGCTGCGCTGCAGTGCAGGTATGTATTTTCCGGCCAGTTCTTGAATGGCCGACTCGATATGAATCTCCTCATTAGCCGTCCATTCGTCACGAAACGCATTCACTAACTGCACCAATTCAGGGTCACGCTCTTCGAGTTTCTGGATGGCCTCCAGCGGTGTTTCGGGAGCGGGAACAGGTGGCATTGTTGGTGGCGGAGCGGGTGCCGGTGTAGCGACCGTCATGTTTTTGGTCGGCGTTTCTGCCTCCACCGGTTTCTTTTCCGTTTCCGAAGCAGGCATGACCACGACTTCCGGCTTCACCGTTTTTTTCTCGGTCTCTGGTGCCGGAGTTTCAGGTTTTACCTCGGGGTTTTCCGGCTGGTTCTGCGTGATGGCCGGATTTTCCTGCGCTTTGGTTTTCTGCACCGGTTCAGGGTTGAATAGCATGCCGAGAACTGCGGCGATCACAATAATAGCCGCAACTGCTGCGACGATGATCATGCGTGTCCGGCGCAAGGCGGCTCCATCGTTGGGCTTTTTCTCTTCCTCAACGACCTCCACCACGGCTACGGCGTCCGCAGAACCGGACATCGTCTGCTTGATGTGCGCCCGCATTTCCAAGGCACTTTGAAAGCGTTGTTCTGGATCAGCATGAGTGGCCTTGTCGATCAGAGTGTCCCAGCGCGGCGACGCCGGCGCATATTCGGTCACTGAGCGGCGAGGATTCTTCGGCACATGGCCTGTGAGCATCTCGTAGAGCACGACCCCGGCGGCAAAAATGTCCACGCGCTGGTCCACCTTGCCGCCGTTGATGATCTCTGGTGCGGCGTAATCCGGCGTGCCGAATGGATTTTCCTCTGCCTCGCCCGTGATCGGCCGTGCGAGGCCGAAGTCGGCCACCTTCACCTGATCGTCCTCATTGACCATGATATTGCCCGGCTTGATGTCGCGATGCAGGATTTTGTGATTGTGAGCAAAGGTCAGTGCATCGCACAACTGCATGGCCATGGCTGCCGCCCGGCGCACCGGCAGCACCCCTTTGTGGATGATTTCATGCAAACTGTGGCCCTCCACCCACTCCATCACTAGATACAAATGCCCGGCTGTCGTGATACCAAAGTCGTACACCGCCACGATATGTGTGTGGTTGAGTTTTGCCATCGCACGCGCCTCGGCTTTAAAGCGCTCAGCAAAGTCCTTCTCAGCACCGAATTCGGGTGGCAGAATCTTGATCGCCACCGGGCGGTCTAGGCTTTCCTGCCGTGCTTTGAACACCGCTCCCATGCCACCGTAGGCCGCCAGCTTTTCAAACGCATACTGCGGCAGTAGCGCAGTCATCTCCTCGACGCTGGGAACGTCAAATGGCGGCGGATGATGATGGGGGGCTTCCTGGGACATGAAAAAGGCGGCGGACAGTAGCGAAACACACGTACACGGCGAGTGCAATCAGTACGTCTTTCAATCCCATCCTTGCAGCCATTCATGCCTTAGCCATTTTCCGGCCATGATCCGCTACTGCTGTCCGTTTCTTATTCTTGTTTGCACCACCGCTGCCGCTGAAATCACGCTCAAACCCGGCAATCTCACCGCTGTGCTCGACGAAGCTCGCAAGGCTCCGAAACCTGTGCGCATCATGGTCGAGGAGGGCGTGCATCCGATCACGGAAGTGATCACGCTCGGCAAAGACGACTCGGGTGTGACGTGGGTGGGCAAGAAGGCGGTGTTTTCCGGTGGCAAGGCGATCACGGGATGGACGAAAGCCGAAGGAGGACTCTGGAAAGCATCGCTGCCGGACAAGGCGTGGAAGTTTGAACAGCTCTGGGTCAACGGTCGCCTCGCGACGCGGGCACGCTCACCAAACAAAGGCTACTTTCACATCACCGATGCCGTCGGTGCGGGAGTGTTCCCGGATTTGACCAAGGACATGAACTTCCATGCCTTCCCCATCGCTCAGGAGCAGTATGACATGATCAAGGCAATCCCGGCAGAGCAGCGGGACAATGCGCTGATCACCGTCACGCACGCTTGGGCCGTGGGTCAGTGCCGCATCAAGGCGCTGGATGATGCCACGCAGGCGGTGCAGATCAAAGGCCGCGCGGCGTATCCGTTCGTCGAGTTTGAGCCGGATCAGCGCTACTGGATGGAGAACTACCGCGCTGCGCTGGATGCTCCTGGCGAGTGGTTTCTCGATGCTGCTAAAGGCGAGGTGCTTTATCAGCCGCTGGATGGCGAGGATATGACGAAGGCGGAAGTCATTGCCCCCGTGGCGGACAAGTTCCTCATCATCAAAGGAGCGAAGGACATCCACTTTGAAGGCATTTCGTTTCAATATGGGCACTACCTGTATCCTGCCGATGGTTTGCACGACGGCCAAGCCGCAACGAAGACGGATGGCGCCATCGAGATCGAGGACAGCAGTGGCGTTCGTTTTGAGAACTGCGAGGTCGCTCATGTGGGACGGCACGGCATCTATTTCAAAAATGGCTGCTCAGACTCGCAGGTCGTGCATTGCCACCTGCATGACCTCGGCGCTGGCGGCGTGCGCATCGGCGAGACGGACCGGCCCAAGGATGAACGGGTGAACCATCACATCGTCGTGGATGATTGCATCATGCAGCACGGTGGGCGTTTGCATCCAAGTGCCTGCGGCGTGGTGATGACGCACACGCGTTACTGCTCGGTCACACATTGCGACATCGGCGACTTTTACTACACAGGCGTCAGCGCGGGCTGGAACTGGGGCTATGGCGACACCTCCTCACGCGAGACCTTGCTGGAGAACAATCACATCCATCATCTCGGCTGGGGTTATCTCAGCGACATGGGCGGCTACTACGGCCTGGGCACCTCGCCAGGCACCGTCCTGCGTGGCAATCATGTGCATCACATCGTCAGCCATCGCTACGGTGGCTGGGGTCTCTACAATGATGAAGGCAGCGCCGATACGCTAATGGAAAACAACCTCGTGCATGACACCTGGAACGCAGGCTTTCATCAGCACTACGGCTACTTCAACACCGTGCGGAACAACATCTTCGCCTTCGGCCACACCGCACAGGTGCAGGCCTCACGCAACGAGCCGAGACTGCGCTTCAAATACGAACGCAACATCGTCTTGTGGGAGCCAGACGTGCCGCTGCTCGACGGGGGCGATTGGAACTGGAAACTCAACGATCCCCCCGGACGCGGCGAGCCGAAAGACACCGCCATCTTCCGCAACAACCTTTACTGGCCCACCGACGGCAAGAAGCCCGCGCTGCTCACCAAAGCCCACTACACCTGGGACGAATGGCGCAAGCTCGGCCGCGACTCCGGCACGATCTTTGCCGATCCGATGTTCGAAGACCTCGCCAAACGCGACTTCCGCCTCAAACCCGGCTCACCCGCCGAGAAGATCGGCTTCAAGCCCTGGGACCTCACGCTTGCTGGCGTGCGCAAAGCCGATGCCGCTTGGGTCGCACTTGCTGCAAAAGGCGGCGTGTATCCGAACTGGGACACCGACGCGCGCCCGTGGCCATCGCCACCTTACAAGGTCGATCAGAACTTTGAAACCACACCGCTCGGAGTCATCGGCATCCGCAATGCCAAGTGTGATCGTCGGCGCGAACAGAAAGACGTGGGAGAAGGCTTCGGCGTGACCGAAGAAGCCGCATCACCCATCGGTGGCGTTTCAAAACGCAGCCTGAAAGCGCAAGACATGCCCGGCCTCGTCCACAGCTACGATCCCGTGCTCGACATCTATCCGAAGTGGGAAGCTGGAAGCTTCCACGTCAGCTTTGACATCATGGCGCAGCCAGACGCCGCGTGGTTCTTCGAGATGCGCGTCAAAGGCGGCGAGTTCGCCGCTGGCCCCTATGTTCGCTATCAAAATGGCAAACTCGTCGCCAACAACAGTAAGAGCATTTCATTAGCCGACATTAAGCCCGGTGAATGGTGCCGCATCGCCATCACAGCCACGACGGGTGCTGGCAAGTATGACCTCACCCTCACCCGCGAAGACGGCACGAAGAAGGAGTTCAAAGACATTCCCTGCAAGCCGGAGTGGAATGCCGCGAGCTACCTGCTCTTTAGCTCTCTCGCTGACAAGAAGACGGCTTACTTCATTGATAACGTGAAGCTGGAATAAAGCGGCTTCAGCTATAGCCGAATCAATCAAATCCAAATGCAGCTAAAGCAGCATCCAATCTCATGAAAACACTCGCCTTACTCATCACACTCTCCCTCACATCGCCTATGATCTGAAACTCGGCCCCTTCGAGCCCGAGTTCGCAGGCTTGATGGACTTCTACCTCGATTTCCTCAAAGACACCGAGCACGCCCCCGACGACCGTCCGTCTATCGGCATTATCCTCTGCGCCGAGAAGGACGATGTGGAGGTCAAGTATGCGCTCAAGACGAAGAAGAACCCCGTCGGCGTCGCCGAATACGAAATGCAAGCCAAGTTGCCTGCGAAGTTCAAAGGGAGTCTCCCCCACGGCGAAACAACGGACTGCGGTTTCGAGGAAGGCGTTGCCGTAATGCTCCCACATGCTGTAATCCCTTTCAGCATTGGCGCGTTACCTAAAGATCCCGCAGCGTCGGCTTCGTGGAGGAATCCTTCCAAATTATGCAACCCACGGAATCAAAGTAATGGAACTCTGCCCCTCTAGTTACGAGACAGTGCCGCCGCGCACGCGGTTTGTAGGTTGGGCCTTGGTTGTGGGCTTCTTGATTAACAGCCCGCCCCACTTTTTCATCTCGTCTTACTACACGACACTCTTTGTAGGAGCGGGGTTATTCCTCCACATCCCGCTTATCTTGGTCAATGCCGTGGGACTGGCGGTCGTCTTCGCCATCTTCAGGCCGTCTTCCAAGGTGATTGCCAGCTATGCGGTGGGTTCGTCCGCGAGCTTCATCCTATCTCTTCCTGCGGCAGCAGGTTTCATGGTTTACGCAAACTTGAAGGAACAAAAGGTCACTTTGCTGCACCTGTCGGCAGAGTTCGGTCAGAATGCAGCAGCCGCGATGCTCATTCGAAGAGGGGCAGACGTGAGTGCTGCGGACACATCTGGGAGAACGCCTCTCTACTATGCGGCGGAGAGCGGTCATGTTGATGTGATCAAAACTCTTCACCTTGCAGGTGCGGATATTGATCATGCAGATTCGACGGGAATCTCGCCGTTGGGACGGGCAGCAGCAGAGGGCCGTGTAGGCGCGGTGGTGCTACTAAAAGAACTGGGCGCTGACATTGAGAAGCGGGACATGTTCGACAACACGCCGGTTGCCTACGCCACCGCGGACGGCCATGCGGAGGTTGTCGAAACGCTCATCGCTTGGGGCGTTGAATTGAACCGGCCGGGCGACAACGGCAGGACTCCTCTCGCGAAGGCCGCACTCGCAGGCAATGTCGAGATCCTGCAACTCCTTATCGGAGGCGGCGCTGACCTCAACAAGGCAGGCCCAATTGGAGGTTCGCCGCTGGACTGGGGCAAGGCACGGCCCGAAATCATTCAAGCGTTGATCAAGGCGGGAGCGGACGTGAATCGTCAGGACGCACACGGCATGTCACCAATAGCGACAGCCGCCTCAGCGGGGGAAGGCGAGACGGTTGGATTGTTCATGGCAGCAGGGGTGGAGATCAACCTACCCGACCGGTGGGGACACACCCCAATCTGGTATGCCGCATCCGGCGGACACAACGACATCGTGACCCGCATGATGAAAGCGGGAGCAACCTTTGACAGCAACCAGCTTTGTGAGGTGGCGTTGCAAAACGGTCGCTTCGACACTGCCAGAATCCTGATTCAGGCAGGGGCCAACATCAATCACATCGACAAGAACGGATACACTTATCTTTCCTTCCTCGCGTGGACCGGTAGTGGGAGCTATATGAAAGAAAAAATGTCTCAGCTGCTGAAGTTGGGCGCCGACATCAATTTCGTGGATGGCAAGGGACTAACGCCGCTGACCGGATCGGCGAAGGGTTCCAAGGTCGCCGCACTGAAAACACTGATCGAGCTCGGCGCCGACATCAACAAGGCCAGCTCCGACGGACGAACCGCACTCTCCCATCTCGCCGAGCATGGGGACCTGGAGATGGCGAAGTGGCTCATCGATGCCGGTGCCGATGTTGATAAACCGGATGCCAAAGGAAAGACACCACAGGACTGGGCGCGTTCCATCCAGATGGTTGAGATGCTCCGCCGCGAAAGCAAGATGCGCTGATCTGTGATATGCACATGAAATCGAAAGTTCCACTCTGTTTGGACCAAGGTTCTCGTCCTCCAGCAATTCGGCCTCAAAGTGGACACCTTTGCCTGCGGCAAGGGCGGGATTCCAGGGTTCGGGGTTTAACGAGTCGCGACTACATTCAGGGCTTGTCTTGGTTCACGGCGCAAGATGAAGTCGTGCCTTCGAAGCGCATGTTCGCAAAGCCAACCCCGAACCCATCATAGACGGCGTCGGCTAGAGCCAACCTCGTGAGCGTTTACTACTGGATCGACAGATTCTACAAGTGGCGGTGCCTTGAGGTCCGCGATTTGAGCCGAGCTTAAGCTCGAAGAATCGCATGGTTGCCATCGTTTCATTATTTGCTTCATGATTCGTCTCTTCTTTATCACCATCGCCATGACCAGTCTGGGTCACGCGTGGGCTGCGGAGATCCGTGAGGTGGAAGCTGCGACAGGCCGGGGTTTGGCGCGGGTGAAGCAGGCAGCGAGTGATTGGCAGTCGCACAAGACTTGCTTTTCCTGCCATCATCAGACGCTGCCGATGCTAGCCATGACCGAGGCGGCAAAGGTGGGTTTCCCGCTGGACAAAGAGTGGCTCGCCTCGCAGGCAGAGACCACGCACAAGTATTTTGCGGATCGGATCGAGGACATGAACAAAGGGGATCATGTCCCTGGGGGCTCAACCACGGCGGGCTACGGCATGTGGGCACTGAGCATGGCTGGGCGACCTGCCGAAGAGACGACGACTGCCATCATCACCTACCTAACGAAGATTCAAGGTGTGGCTCGATTAGCGGGACGAGGGCCGGTCGATCTTTCGCGTGTGCCTAACGGTCGCTGGACGACATCGTGTCGCCGACCACCCATGCAGGGCTCGGACATGGCGGACACGGTTCTCGTGCTGATTGGCATGCAATCGTATGCAAGCAAGGACCAGCTAGAAACACTCACTCGCACACGGGCTGCCGCAGAAAAATGGCTGGCGCATGCAACGCTTGTCACACAGGAAGATCGCATCTGGCGCCTATGGGGACTGCATTACCTGAAGGGCGATGTTTCTACCAAAGAAGCGGTGCGTGCTGTTATCTTGGCGGCTCAGCGGGAGGATGGTGGGTGGGCCGCGAGTGATGGCTTGGAAAGTGATGCTTTTTCCACTGGTGAGACCTTGTTTGTGCTCTGTCAGACAGGGACAATGCCGACTGAGGCGGTGATCCAGCGTGCTTGTGATTATCTACTTCGCACCCAGCTCAGTGATGGCTCATGGCTGGTAAAGTCGCGAGTGAAGAACAAAGCCCAGCCCTACTTTGAGAATGGTGATCCTCATGGAGAGCATCAGTTTCTCTCCACTGCCGCCACCGCCTGGGCCACGGCTGCGCTGGCCCAAATGCTGCCTACTAAACCATGATAAAACATCCACCCAGCGCTTATGACCGCACTGGCGGCTTGGTTTACTTTGCACGCATGTTGCACAAAATCCGCCTGCACAATGCGGGCGGGCTTCCGGCTGATTATCATAGTAATCTCGGCTGCGGTTTTGATGGCCGCTGCTGTCGGCTACTGGGCATGACCTATGCGCAAGTCTGCGCCAGAGTCGCGGAAGGCGGTAGCAATGAAGAGATCCTCGAGTGGTGCCAAGCTCAGGGGAATCGCTTGAGCGATGAGCAGATTCTTGTCTGGAACAAGTTCATGGAAAAGCGTGGCTGGCGCGACGAAGACGATGGCTCCACGCAAGAACTCGAAGCCTACAAAGCCGCCAGCGGACTGTCTCACCGAGCCGACATCGTGACTTTCTTTGACTACTACGAAGTGGACGAAGGTCGGCGTGCGTAGCGTCTTGGACGGCGAGTGATTGGAAGGCAAGAAGCTTCGTGGTAAGAATACTTTTTTTAAACTCTGATTTCTGAGTCTGTAATTTCCAGCCACAAACTTTCTTACCTCAAGGCTCCGGTGTCTTTATCAGCGCCACTGAATCAAAGACTATCTGTCAAAGGTCATTTAAAAAGCCCAGCCAGGATGAGTTCCATCTGCTTCCGATGCAGTCGCATATGAAAGCCGGTCATGAAGTGCCAGGCTGCTGCATCCATGGGGCCGAACCAGGGGTGCGGGAAGGTCAGGGTGGTTTTGAGATTGCTCTGTGCGGCCACGGTTTTCTCAAAGTCAGCACAAGTCTTTTCAAAGGCGGCGATGACGGAAGAATCAACTTGTTCGCTTGGTTTCACGGCGGCGGTGCTGGCTGCTCCTGCGGGGACTTTGCCTGCACAGAGACTGGCGATCACGCCTGCTATTTGATCGTTCACAATGCGCAGATGATCCGCTGTCATCAGCAAGGACCAGTAACGACTACTGTCCTCCAAACCTGGCAGACGCTTGATCAAAACAGGCGTCGTCAGGCGCTCCGTTGGCGTGCTGCGGAGCAGCTTGAAAATCGCATCACGCTCCGTGGCGAAGGTGGCCGCAGCGGCCTCGCGACTGGTGCGCTTCGCCTTCCAGTGGATCATGAGGTTGGCAAAGAAGCGCTCGATCTTTGGCAGACCAGCGCCGGGAGCAGCGAGTTTAGGTGTTGGATCCATACTTGCACAATGCAAGTGTTTTACTTGTTGATTGCAAGTGGATTTTTTGGCAAATTAAAACATGCCAAAGCCTGCCATCAAAACCGCTAAGCCATCATCGCGTCGCTCACCTTGCCCCGTTTCTTGCGCGCTCGACATCTTCGGCGACCGCTGGACGCTACTCGTCATTCGCGATCTCATGCTTGGCAGGAGTCGCTTCAAAGACTTCCTCGCCTCCCCCGAAGGCATCCCCACCAACATCCTTACCGAGCGCCTCAAGCGCCTGCTGGAACATCGTGTCGTCACCCAAGTCAGCGCCACTGAAGGCAGCAAACACCTCGCCTACCAACTCACCGAGAAGGGGCATTCACTATTACCCATCGTGAAAGCGATGAAGGACTGGGGACTTACATGGGAGAAAGGCACGCGGGTTGGCATTGCATGAAAAGGGGCCTGATGCCACGATTTTAAAACATCGCGCACTACGCTTACACGAAGCTCTACTACTCAACTTTTTTCTGGGTAGGGTCAGAGTGGTGGTGCTTGCAGGATGTGAAGTGAACTTTACGTTCTCTTTGTCATGAATCCGCCAAATATTGTTTCTCGTCGCAGCTTCATCCGACTCGGCACTCTCGGTCTGACAGCTGCGAGTGCAGTAAATGCTGCCACGTCTGATAAGACAGCGGGACCAGTGCTACAGCCGTTTTTGACACCCGACGCAGACTTCAATGATGTCTCACGCGGCAATCCGAAGCCGCACTCGCTCAAAGGAGCGGCTCAAATCGCTGCGCGGCTCACCCCGGAGACGTGGCGACTCGAAATCACGGCAGATCCGTTCATTGAAGAGCCACACACGAAAGCCCCAGCGACGCTTGAGAAGCCACTGACACTCGGAGGCGGCAACGCGCTGGATTTGCCAACGCTGCTCGAAGTCGGCAAGAAACACGAAGTGCACTTCCTCAAGGCCATGCAGTGCCTCAACATCGACACACCGCTCGGTCAGGGTCTATGGACAGGCGTGCCGCTGCGTGAGGTACTGAAACTCTGCGGCAAGATGAACAACGTGCGTCGCATTTACTTCTGGGGCTTTCACAACAATGACGAGAAGCAGGTCTTCAAATCCTCCGTGAGCTACACGCAGTGCATGGAGACCGCGCCCGGCGACTTACCTGTGTTTTTGGCCTACAGACTCAATGGGGAGCCGTTGTCGCCGATACGCGGTGGACCCGTGCGCATGATCGTGCCGTGGTCGCATGGCTATAAGTCGATCAAGTGGCTGCAGCACATCTTTGTCACCAACGACGCACGCAACAACGACACCTACGCCAGCGGCAACAACGATCCCGATTCCTTTCTCAAAACCGCGGCGTATGTCGATAGCGGCAAGGACAAGATCAAAGCGGGTGAGCCCGTATTTCTCACCGGCCAAGTCATCAGCGGCCTCTCCGGCGTGAAGCGCGTGGAATACTGGCTACGCTCCGTTCCTGCACCCAATCAGCCAAAACTCGCCGATGACGCACCTGAATTGCGCAGCGCCAAGTGGTTGCCCTGCGAACTCGAAGCGCAGCCGGATTGGACTTCGATCCTGCCCAAAGGCGTGAAGCCGCAAAACGTGCTCGCATTCGACAAAGCCAACGGCAAGCCCACCTCATGGCCACCGCGCTACGGCATGTGCTCCTACTTGGCAGCACTCAAAGATCTGGAGCCCGGCCATTACGAAGTCCGCGCCCGCAGCGTCGATCTCAACGACTATATTCAGCCCGAGCCAAGACCATCGCAGAAGAGCGGCAAAAACTCCATTCAAGTGCGTCGCTTTGAAGTGGTTTGAGTTCTCAGTGCGTTCTCTTTATCCATGATGAAAACACTTCTCGCCATCCTCTGCCTTTCATCGGCTCTTTCTGCTGCAGAACTCACCGATCAGCAGAAAAACATCCTCGCCACTGCGGAGAAGAACCAAGTCGAGCTGCGCCTCGATCAGTCCTACGCTGGTAACGACAACGCCAAGCAGAAAGTCGATCTCTACCTGCCCAAGAAGCGCAGCAGCGACAAGCCACTGCCTGTCGTCGCACTCATTCACGGCGGCGGTTGGGTGAATGGCGACCGCATCGGCTACGCTGCCGCTGCTATTCAATTTGCCCGCACGGGTAACTACGCAGCCGTCGGTGTCGGTTACCGACTCACCAAAGAAGCCCACTGGCCGGCACAGGTGTACGATTGCAAAGCTGCCATCCGCTGGATTCGTGCTCACTCAAAGGAACTCAACCTCGATCCCGATAAGATCGCCGTCATGGGTAGCTCCGCCGGTGGTCACCTCTCATCTCTTCTAGGCACCAGTGGCGATGTGAAGGAACTCGAAGGTGATCTCGGTCCCAACACCACCTTTAGCAGCCGAGTGAATTGCGTCGTGAACCTCTGCGGGCCGGAAGATTTCACCAAGGCGCTCATGTTCGACAAAGAAGGCAAGCCCATCCTCAAAGACGACGCCGTCATCGGCCTTCTCGGCGGCAACTACGAAGAAAAACACGCAGAGGCCGTCGCGGCATCACCGTTGACTTATGTGAGCAAGGACGATCCGCCCTTCATCACCTTCCACGGCACGAAAGATCAGCGCGTGGCTTTCCTGCATGCTGAAGCCATTCACGCCGCCTTGCAAAAAGCCAGCGTGCCATCACTCCTCGTCCCCATCACCGACGGCGGCCACGGTTCCGTCGGTCATCCTGAAGTCATCAAGCGCAGCCACGACTTCGTTGGCAAAATTCTGCGTGGCATGGCTACCGAGATTGACACCACTCCGATCCCTGCGCTACCGGACATCAAAAAGTAGCACCCATGTATTCTCCCGAGCACTTCAAGGTCGATGATCCAGCGACGCTCGCGGCATTCATGCGGCAGCACAGCTTTGCCACCATCGTCACGCATGATGGACAAGCACCCCAAGCCACGCACATGCCAGTGCTGCTGGATGCAGGTGGACGCACGCTGATCTCACACATGGCGCGGGCAAATCCGCAGTGGCGGCAGATTGAAAACGGCCAAGAGGTGCTCGTGATCTTTACCGGTCCGCACGCTTACATTTCGCCCGCTTGGTATGCCACAGCGCCTGCCGTGCCGACGTGGAACTACACCGCTGTGCATGCGTATGGCATCCCGCGCATCGTCACGAATCATGAGCGCTTCGCACAGATGTTGCATGATTTGATCGAGCGGTATGAGTCCGGTCTCGAGAACCGCTGGCATGGCGAACTGCCCACTGAATTTCGCGACAAGCTCATGCATGGCATTGTCGGCGTCGAAATCGAGATCACCCGGCTTGAAGGCAAGTTCAAGCTGAGCCAGAACAGGCCTGAAGATGCTCCTGGCGTTATCGCCGCTCTCGCAGCCAGCGCGGATCAAACTGACCGCGAAGTCGCGACGCTAATGCAGGCCTGCCTTTGAGCACCCCATGTCCAAACACACCGCCACCATCCGCTGGAAGAACACCGGACCTGATTTTCTCAGTCGCCGTTACTCACGCGAGCACACGCTGCACTTCGACGGCGGTGCTATCGTGCCTGGATCTCCATCGCCGCAAATTGTGCCCGCGCCTTGGTCAAACGCTGCGAACGTTGACCCCGAGGAAACCTTCGTCGCATCAGTATCGAGCTGTCACATGCTCTGGTTCCTGCATGTCGCCTGCGATGCCGGTTTTCTGGCAGAAAACTACGACGACGAAGTCGAAGGCGTGATGACGCAGAATGAACGCGGTGTTCTCTGGATCAGCCAGATTACCCTGCGACCACGCATCATCTGGGGCGGCACAAAGCAGCCGACGGCGGATGAAATCGTCCGCCTGCATCATCTCGCCCATGAACAGTGCTTCATTGCGAATTCGATCAAAACCGACGTGAACGTGGAGTCGCGAAACTGACATGAGCAACGAATCATCCAAACCTCTCGCCGGCTGTGCGCAGCCAGCGCCGCAGACATTCGCCGACCGCTTCATCACCCTTACGCCACTCGATGTCGCCAACGATGTGGGCGAACTCTTCGCCATCTCGCACGCCGATGACGAAACACGTCAGCTCTGGCGCTACATGCCTCGCGGCCCGTTTGCGGATGTTCATGCGCACGCCGCCTTCCTCCGCGAATGGCAGGCCACGCCCAATGTGATCGCTTTCGTTGTGCGCGACACCGCCACGCAACGCCTTCTCGGCAGCATCTCATTGATGAGCATCCGTGCCGAGCACGGCGTGGCCGAGTTGGGCAATATCTGGTATGCGCCTGCCGCACAACGCACCAAAGCGAATACGGAAGCCTGCTTCCTGCTACTGCGGCACTGTTTTGAAAACCTGCACTACCGCCGCATGGAATGGAAATGCGATGCGCGCAACGAACGCAGCCGAAGCGCCGCGCTTCGCCTCGGTTTCACGTTCGAGGGCATCTTCCGTCAGCACATGATCATCAAAGGCGAAAACCGTGACACCGCCTGGTTTGCCATGCTCGATCACGAATGGCCTCATATCGCCGCCGCGATGCAGCGCTGGCTGTATGAAGATGATTCAATCTCATTGTCACGAATAATTGGCGATGGCAGCAGCGTACTCACTCGCGCATGAAGCCCGTCCTATTCATTCTCTTTACCACGTGTGTTGCTTTCGCAGCTGAAACGCCGCCACCAAAACCGAAGCCGGAGTTTCAGTACAAGACCGCTGGGATTGAGGTGAGCATCCCCACCGCTGATGAGCCCAGAGTTGCCACGTTCAACGCTGCCACCGTCAAAGCCGCCGCCAAATATCTCGAAGACGGTGCTCTTTCTTGGGTGCGAGAAAAATCCTGTGTGAACTGTCACACCACTGGCCCCTATTTGAGTGAGCGCCCGGCGCTGACCGCTCTTCTTGGCAAGCCGACAGAAGAAATCCTCGCCGACTTTATTGAAGTGGTGCCTGCCAAGATCACACCTGTGAAGGAGGCGGATAAAAATGGCCACAAGCATTACCCGGCAGCTTTCACCAGCGTGTGGCGCTCACTCGGTCTTGCGGAGTGGGACAAGCATGTGACGGGAAAAACATCAGAACACACCGATCGCTCATTACGTGACATGTTTGAGCGCCAGTCGGCCAGCGGTGCCTTCGTGAGTCATGGCGAAGTGGAAATTCCACACATCACCACCGACTTCGAACTCTCAGTCCAAGCCGCACGTGCAATCACGGCTGCCCCAGGATGGCTTGCTGGCCTTCAGGATGAAGCTTTGCGCGCCAAGGTCGAAAAGCTCAAATCCTGGCTGCGCGCACCGGAAATCAAAAACGACTTCGACCGCGTTTTGCGCCTGCAACTGGCCCATTACATGCCTGAACTCGTTCCACTGGCCGAGCGCGATGCCGCACTGACACTCCTTTCGTCCAAACAGCACAGCGATGGCGGTTGGAGCACGCGCGATATGTCCACGCTCAAAGACTGGCATTTCGAAATGAGTGACTATGTCACGAATCTAATCACGAAACTCCCCGATGCCGCTAAACCCGAAAGCGATGCCTACATGACCGCCCTCGCCATCGTGCTCATGCGTCAAAGTGATATCCCAGCAAGCGATGAACGCATCCAGCGCGGCATCGCCTGGCTCAAAAAAGAACAGCGTGTCTCTGGACGCTGGTGGATGCAATCGCTCTATCGCGGGAACTACCACTACATCACCTACATCGCCACCTGCCAGGCCTTGAAAGCCTTGGCGCTGTGTGATGAGATCAAATAGCCGTTCAGAACCTCATTCGCCGATATGCCGCAGGCGACTCGCGCATGCGTTTGCGGAAATGCTGCGTGAAACTGCTCGCATCGACAAAACCACACTGCTGGGCAATCTCGCTGGCAGTCAGACTCGTTTCCTCCAACATCCGCACGGCTGCCAGAACTCGCGTCTTGAGCAAAAACTCCTGCGGTGTGATGCCAAAGGCCGATTGAAAGCGCCGCTGAAGCTGCCGCAGTGATTGGCCGCAGGACTTGGCCACGTCTTCGATCAAGAGCGGCTTCGAGAAGTCGCGCCGGATGATCTCTACGGCCTGCGCCACCGTTTGAAACACGGGCAGCCGCCGCTCCGCCTCATCCGGCCTGCGCAGAGTACCCATCACGCCCTGCACGCGGCGGCGTTTGTCATAGAGCGGCAGCTTCGTCACGAGGAACCAATCCGGGATACCCTGCGAGTCCCACCACAGCTCGATGCGCTCGATCACCTTGGTTTTGCCAGTCAGGAGATGTTTGTCGTCATCCACATAGGCCTGCGCCATGGTATCAGGATTCAAGTCGAAATCCGTGCGCCCGAGGATTTCTGAGTCGTCGCGCATCTGATAGCGCTGGAGCAGGCCATCGCTTGCAAACATGAGATGCCCCGCCTTGTTCTTCGCAAAGAAATAAACACCGGGGATGTGATCAAAAAGCCGCTGAAACAGCAGCGTCGGCTCCAGCGCGGCCATCCATGCGTTGCGATCCCTGCGCCAGCGGGCAATTTCCGCCGCTGGACGCTTGGGGCGCTCGCGGGGTTTGAGAGGTGTCGCATTTCGCATCATCTTTGTCGTGACGACCATGGGCAGTGCAGTTTACCTATGCAAGCCCATGAAACCCATCGTCCAAATCTCTCTCGACCTCACCAACATCGACGAAGCGCTCGAAACGGCCGCGCTCGCCATGCGCGCCGGAGTGGACTGGCTGGAGGCTGGCACCCCACTCATTCTCGCCGAGGGTTTGCACGGCGTGCGTGCCTTGCGAAAAGCCTTTCCGAATACACCCATCGTCGCCGACCTCAAAACAATGGATGGCGGCTATCTCGAAGCCGAAATGATGGCCAAGGCCGGCGCTACGCATGTTGTTGTGATGGCCCGTGCTCACGCTGAGACGATCAAATGTGTCGTCAAAGCCGGCAAAGACTTCGGCTGCAAAGTCATGGGCGATAACATGATCTGCGAGAGCATGATCGACGGCGCAAAATTCCTCGAAGACCTCGGCTGCGACTACGTCATCCACCATATTGGCTACGATGAACGACGCGGCATCGCCGCCGCTGGCAAACGCATGCCAAGTCCGCTGGATCAACTGCATGAAGTCGTGAATGCCGTCAAAATTCCCGTGCAGGCCGTCGGCGGCCTCAGTTTGGAGCAGGCCATCCAGTGCCCGAAATACGGCGCACCTCTCGTCGTCCTCGGCGCACCTCTCACCATCGACGCGGACGCTTTCAAAACCGCCGACGGCAATCTCGAAGCCTCCTTGCGCATGATCTGCGAGGCGGTGCATGCTCAGGACGTTCCCGCTTTCCAATAACCCGACCTCTTCCAACCATGAAATCCGCTGCCGTCGTCAACTTCGCGCCTGAAAAAGGCTCCGTCGAAATCCGTGAGATCGAAAAGCCAACCATCGGTGCCGAGGACGTGCTCCTCGAAGTCGCCAACGTGGGCGTTTGCGGTTCCGATCTTCACCAATGGACTGCGGACCACTCCTGGCCCGTGAATTATCCCGTGGTGCTCGGCCATGAGTTTGGCGGACACATCATCGAGGTCGGCAAGGACGTCGAAGGCTGGAAGGAAGGCGACCGCGTCGTCTCCGAGACCGCCGCCATCATTTCCAAGGACAACCCGATGACGCGCCGCGGTCTCTACAACCTCGACAGCACCCGCAAAGGCTTCGGCTACGGCGTGAATGGCGCGATGACGAAGTATGTGCGCGTGCCGAGCCGCATTTTGCATCACGTTCCAGACCATGTGCCGTTTGAGCAGGCATGCCTCACCGAGCCTTGCTGCGTGGCTTACAATGCGGTGGTGAAAAATGCCCGCATCGAGCCTGGTGATCGCGTGGTCGTGCTCGGACCCGGCACCATCGGCATCCTGTGTGCCGCGATGGCAAAGCAATGCGGTGCTCAAGTAGCCATCGTCGGGCTCCAGCAGGATGCGCACCGCCTGGAACTCGCCCGCAAGCACTACGGCTGCGAAGTCATCATCGGCGACGCCAAACCCTGGGCCATGGAGCGAGACGGACTCGGCTGCGACGGTGTCATCGACGCCGCAGGCGCCAGCGTCACGCTCAAGATCGCGCTCGATCTCGTACGTCCCGCCGGTTGGATCAGCAAAGTCGGCTGGGGACCACAGCCACTCGGCTTCAATCTCGATCAACTCGTGCAGAAGAACATCACCCTGCAAGGCAGCTTCAGCCACAACTGGCCGATCTGGGAGCGCGTCATCGCCTTGCTCAGCAGCGGCCAGTTCGACGTGAAACCCATCATCGGCGGCGTCTGGCCCGTGACCGAATGGCATGAGGCCTTCGAGAAGATGCACAAAGGCGAGGTCGTGAAGAGCGTGCTCAGACCGGTTTGACCACGGCTTTAAGGCTTGTGATGGTGCTACTCATCCGCTTATGTTGGGCGCACCTCGAAGTGAATCGCGGCTAGTCGTCCATACTGACGCTGGAGTCATGCTGCAATGCCGTTATCACGGATGATTGTGATCAACTGAAAGTCCTCGCGGCAACTTCCGGACTCGTGGCGCGGATTTATGGCTGCGGCGAATCCGAAGGCGGTATCCAGAATACCCAGCGGCGGGAGGGATCGATGCCGGTGGCGAATTGAAGCTCGAGCATGGGTGGGTGAAGCGAACGGACGGGCGTTGGTGGCGTGACGTGTGGCGCGGCGGGCGGTGCGCCACCTGAAGCTGTTGGCGTGGGGGTAGGTTGGACCGGTGCTGGCGTGGCGGTTTGGAGTTGTTCGCTCCAAAGCGGTGTCCAACGCTGGCTGGCGGGGTCAAAGGCACGCCATTCGCAGCGTGAGAGATTGTCAAAGAGCACGACTTTGACCTCGGCGGTGGCAGGCTGGCTGAGGGGAAGCTTAGGATCGGGCATTTTGCGGCTGCTCAAGACCATGCGCATGCCGCCGCCGGTGAGCGGCTCTGTTTGCATGGTGACAATTTGCTGCGGCGCACCGTCGAAGGGCGAGCTGACGTTTTGCAGTTCGAGTTTGGAGAGGTAGGCGGCACCGTCCTGAGTGGTCTGGATGTTGAGAGCGGTGGTGGCAGGCAAATCGGTGAGGAGGTGTTCACAAAAATCAATGTAGGCGTAGAGGCGGCTATCACGCCGCTGATGGCGCTGGATGTCGTCTGCGAGCGTCAGGGTGCCCTGGGTGATGCTGAAAATGACGGAGAGCAGCATGCCGACGATGGCGAGGACAATGACAACTTCGAGCAGGGTGAAGCCACCGTGGCGGCGTGTAGGCTGCATGCTGGTGGCGGGGGAATGCATGGCGGCCTATGGCACGGGACGGTAGAGCGGCAGGTAAACCCAGGTGCTGGCGCTGGCGGTCTTGGGTAGGCGGCCTTCGACCCAATTGGCGAGGATGGTGAGTTCGAACATCTCATTGAGGCGCTGGCCGTCACGACTTTCGAGTTCGAGGGGAGCGATTTGCAGGGTGTAGGCCACGCCATCCTCTTCGAGGATTTTTTCGCTGCTGCCACTGGCGAGATTGGGCTTCATCCAGAGCAGCCGGGAGTGCTCGACGAGCAGAGAGCGCATGCGGTCCTGTAAAATCGCCTCATGGCGGCGTATCAGCGTGGTCTGGCCGAGCTGGTGCACGGCTTCGACGAGGGCCACGACGGCCGTGCTGAAGACCAGCAGTGCGAGAAGCGTCTCGAGCAGGGTGAAGGCGCGTTGGCTGCGGGAGAGTTTCATGGCTTCTAGTAAAACAGCTCCTCAAGCTCGTTCAGGCCACCGGTGAGTGGATCGAGCGTGGCACGCAGCACGGCCCCCTGGCATTCAAACTGCAATCCCAGTGGCTCGCATAAGCCGCCGGAACGTAGCAGGAGACGTTGTCCGGTGGCGGGACTGAGTTTGTCTGAGGCCATGCGGCGCAGGCTGAGGCGGGTGCCTTTGGGGAAGGTGACACGCTGGCTGTCGCCGACAAGACTGACGCCAGCATCATCAAACAGCACGATTTGGGATGTGGTGGCCGTGCGATAGACGGCCTTCATGAACAGGCGCTCAGTGGCAAGTGCGGCTTTTTTTAACTCATGCTCGTCAGTCATGCGCGCCACACCGGCGGCTCCCAGTCCAAGCACCAAGGCGGCGATCGTGAGCACCACGATCATTTCCAACAAGGTGAAGCCTGGGCGGGTCTTCATGGCGGCAGCCTACCAGTTGCCGATGTCATCGGCGGTGTTTTCAAGTCCATCTTTGCCGAGGGAGAACACATCGTAACCGCCGACGTTTTTGCTGCCGGGATTGCGATACACGATCTTGCGACCCCAAGCGTCGATAAGGCCGTCTTCTTTGACGACCTGGCTCCAGCGTTTCGGGATCGGCGGGACGCGTGGCGGGCGCACGAGGGCATCCAGGCCCTGTTCTTGAGTGGGATAGACCAGATTGCCGATTTTATAGGAGGTGAGTGCACTTTCGAGCTGTTTGATGCGGCCGCCGGTGGTGACGTCTTCCGCTTTACCCGAGATGCCCTGTACCATAAACGCGACGCTGCCGATGATGAGGGCGATGATCAGGAGAACGACCATCATTTCGAGCAGGGTGAAGGCGTGTGAGCGAGAGTGTGTGATCTGGGTGGGTTTCATGCGTGTGTATTTGAAAATGTTTAGCGATTGAGCTGATTGAGCGTGGAGAAGACGATGGTCACCATTGTCCAGACGAGGCCGCCCACAAGAACGGCCATCAATAGCAGGAGGCAAGGCTGAATGAGGGCAGTCACTCGTTCAATAGTTCTGGAGAGTTGCATATCCATGCGCGTGGCTGCTTTGCCGAGCACCTCGGCGAGATGGCCGGTGTCTTCGCCGATGCGAATGACGTCCACGCTCTGGGATTCGAGTACCAGGGTCTTTTTCATGGCGCTGCTCAGAGATGAACCCTCCTGGACCATGGCCTCGGCTTGAATGAGGCCGTTTTTTAGCGTGAGATTGGTGACGGCTTTGCGTGCGAGTTCTAGGGCAAAGATTAGTGGCACACCGCCGCGCAACAGGCTGCCAAGGGTCTCGAAGAACTGCAGTTCAAAGTGAGCACGAATGATGGCCTTGATACCGGGCGTGGTGAGTTGAAGACGGCTCCAAAAGGCTTGAAATTGAGGGGTCTTCCACAGCACCGCCAAGGCCATGACGAGAATGCCCAGGAGGATCAGCAACGCCCACCACCAGTTGGTGAGGAATGCGGAGAGCACGAGGCTGGCTTTGATCATCCACGGCATTTCGCGGCCTGAGCCACCGAGCAGCCCAGCCAGCTTTGGCAGAAGATAGGTGACCATGACAATGGCTAATGCCGCGCCTGCGACGACCAAAAAAGCGGGGTAAATCAAGGAGCCGACGACTTTGCCGTGAATGGTTTCCATCAACCGCAAATGCCGTGCCTGGCGGTCCATGATTTCAGGCAGTGAACCACCGCTTTCACCTGCGGCGATCATGTTGCAGTACAAATCATCGAAGGAATGGCTGGTCTGCCTGAGTGCCGTCGAGAGTGGGACGCCATCGCGCACCAGTTCGCGTACGTTCTTTGCCAGAGTGCTGGTTTTGGAGGCGGTGCGTGTTTCCATGGCGTGCAACGCCTGTTCAACTTGAAGGCCGGAGGCGAGCAGGTCTCCCATGTCCTCAGTGAAGCGAATCACATCGGCTTTGGACAGCATGGCATGGGCTTCAGCCGCAGGGTTGGCTGCGGCATTCTTTTGGGAAGTCGGTTTGGCCGCGCTGGCCGAAGTTGCTTTGACGGAGCGCACCTGCAAGCCACGACGTGCCAGCATGCGCACCGCGTCACCGCGATCTGAGGCCTCCAACGAGCCGGTGCGGCTCGATCCGTCGGCGGACATGGCTTCGTAGGTGAACGCGGGCATGACTGGAGTTAGGCGAGTTCTTCACTGGTCACGCGAGCCACTTCTTCCAGTGTGGTGATGCCAGCCAGTGCCTTTTGCAGCCCGTATTCACGGATGCTGATGAAGCCTTCGCGCTTGGCCTGGGTGTGCAGTTCCGCATGCGAGGCTTTCTGGGAGATGAGTCCCTGCATCGCCGGAGACATCAGGGCGATTTCGACGAGGGCGACACGACCCGAGTAGCCGGTGCCACGGCAGTGCTGGCAACCACCGGGCGTGGCACGGAAGAATTTCCGGCTCTTCTCTTCAGGAAATCCGAGTTTCACCAATTGATCACGGTTGTAGTTGGCAGCGGTTTTGCAGTGTTCGCAGAGGCAACGCACGAGGCGCTGCGCCAGGAACGCACGCACAGAAGAACTGACGAGGAACGGCTTTACACCCATTTCAACCAAACGGGTGATGCCGCCGATGGCGTCATTCGTATGCAGTGTGGAGAACACCAAGTGGCCGGTTAAAGAGGCACGGATGGCGATTTCGGCCGTCTCCAGATCGCGAATTTCACCAACCATGACGACATTGGGGTCGCCACGCAGAATGCTGCGCAGACCGCTGGCAAAGGTCAGGCCAATCTCGGATTTCACTGGGATCTGTACGATGCCTGGAAGTTTATTTTCCACCGGATCCTCGATGGTCACGATGCGGCGATGCACGCTGTTCAGCTGCGAGAGGAAGGTGTAGAGCGTCGTCGATTTGCCGGAACCCGTTGGGCCAGTGACAAGCACAATGCCGTTGGGTTTGGCCAGCAGGTCTTCGATGGTTTTGCGGTGCTCTTCGTTAAGTCCTAGACGATCAAGTGTGAAGCGTTCTTGACCGAGCAGGCGCAGACTGATGGATTCACCTTCCACGCTCGGGATGCAGGCCACACGAACATCAATGGACTGACCTTCGGCCTTTAAATGAATGCGTCCGTCCTGCGGCAGGCGTTTTTCAGCGATGTCGAGTTTGCTCATCACCTTGATGCGTGCAATCACGGATGCTTGAAGCGCCTTGATGTTTTCCGGCACTGGGATTTCATGAAGAAAGCCGTCAATGCGGTAGCGAATGCGCAGATTGTCGGGCTGTGGCTCCACATGGATGTCTGTTGCTTTTTGCACCAGCGCTTCACGAATAATCTGGTTCACAAACTTCACCACGGAGGCGTCTTCGTCCTCGTCATCAATCACGTTGGCATCATCGCGCAGATGTTGGTCGATCGCCGCTGCACCACGGGATTCAATGAGTGATTCAAAGGTGTCTGCACCCACGCCATAAAGCTGCTGGATGGCGCTAAGCACCTCGCTGCGGGGAGACAGGAACCATTGCACCGGCAGTGGGGACTGACGTGCCACTGCCTGCCGTGTCATGAGATCACAGGGGTCATGACATGCCAACATCAACGCATGGCGATGATTTTCAGTCGTGGCACCGTCTCGATGCTGCGCTGAATCTCCCGTAGGCGTGTCGGTAAAGCCGATGGGAATGACTTGATGCCTTACAGCAAAGCGTGCCGGGATGAGGCGCTTGATTTCCAGCATGTCGTCGGTGTTAGGCTGCGGCGATTCGATCCATTTCCAGCCTAGGCTCTGTGCCAAATGACGTGTAAAGACTCGCTCATCCACCGCACCGCTTTCGATTAATGCTAGCACGGGTGAAATGCCACCAGCTGCCGCATTACCCAAGGCAACATGTAAATCCGCTTCATCGAGAACACTAGCCTTGCTGGCAGATTGAAGAATCGAAATCATGGAGGGGTTTTGATGGGACACCGGGGAGGTGGCATCCAGCTTATTCTGTCCGTTGGTCATTTGCCAGTTGATTGTCTGCGTGGCATTGTTTCGCTAAAGCGAGTGATTATGGATCGTGTTGTAACGATTCCTTCACATTGAAATCTGCCAGACTCTACTTGAACGTTTGTATTGCTGAGGTTGAAGCTAAATCACAAGTTTGAACACTTCCGCATCCATAGCCTCTGAAAAAACTTGAACCTGCACCTCCCAGAACCATTTCGGGCGCGCACCATAGGATATGACAGCGGCTCAATCCTGTTGGCGGTGCTATGCTTGGTGGCGACGCTGTCATTCATCATCATTTCGGGCCTGTCAGTTGCCTTACAGGATGGAGAGATGCAAAGTCAGCGTCATGGCAGGCTCAGAGCACGGCAGTTAGCAGAAATGGGCGTCGCTGTGGCAGCGCATCCAATGGTAAGAGCTGGTGATCCACTTTTGCGGCGACAAGTTTCAGCCATCGAAGAATTTAGGACTGTTCTGAGCACCGAGGAAAGTCGGTTAAACATCAATATGCTTATCACGGAAGAGCGGCTGCCTGTCTTAGAGGCTATTTTCAATTCATGGGGCATGTCTCCCGCAGATGCGCAAAGTGTGGGTGCCGCATTACTCGACTGGCGAGATCCGGATGATTTGAAGCGGCGGCCAGACAGTGCTGAAAAGCTCGATTATGAGCAGGAAGGATTCACGGATCGGCCATTCAATCGCTCGTTCGCTTCGCTGGATGATCTCGAACTCGTGAGGAACTTTGAAAAAATCTATGAAGTAAAGCCCGACTGGCGTACCTGCTTCACCTTGAAGGGAAGTGGGCAATTGGACATCAATTCGGCGTCGGCAGAGGTCATTGCCTCGCTTACCGGGGCTAGTTTGAGCAATGCTGAACGAATCGTGGAGACTCGCAATGGCCCCGATGGTGAGCCGCATAGCCAGGATGACCAGCCGATTCAGAGCATCGCCGAAGCACTGACCATACTAGGGCTGAATGCTGCTCAAGCGGCGCAAATGTCGGCTTTGCTCACCCTTCAAGGCCCAACCCGGCGCATCGAAAGCGTCGGTAAAGCAGGTGCGGATTTTTGTGGCATTGCTGTTTTGGTCGGGAACAATGGGGGTACACCTCGGATTTCAGAGTGGCGGGAGTTTTCCGTGACTGACGAGTACAAGTTTTAAGTTCAATCCAAATCATGTCATTCAAACGGCAGCATCTACAAACGCTCAGTTTTCCTGGCGAAGAGGCCCGGGAAAACTGGCTTTGCGATGCTCAAGGTAAATGCCAGCCTGCGGAACGTGGCGGGCATGCTGCTGGTGCTGTGCTGGCAATCGAATCGCTGGCGCTGGACAGCGCACCGTTTTGGTTTTTGAAGCGTGAAGGTGCAGAGCAGGACACCGCTGAAGCCGTGGCACTGCGCTGGGAAGCGTTTGGCATTCAAGCTGAAGGTGGTGCTGTTTCCTGGGCGCACTGGCCGGTGAAGGAGACAGAAAAAAGCCTGCTCATTTCAACACTGGCTATTGCCGCAGAAGGATCGCCCACAGAATGGAGTGCTGCCGCTGGAGTTGAGCGTTTTGAACCTAGCGCCAAACTGCTGCCGCTGCCCGCAGATGGTCTGGCAGTGTGGAAAGAGCTGGGGCGATACGTGGTGGCCTTTACCAATCGTCATGAGTTGCTGCATCTGACCGTGCTCTCTTCACGCAAGCTGGATGCTGATGCGGCGATGGAGATGCGTGATGTCTATCAGGCACTGCTGGCACACGAATTTGCGGTAAGCGCAGCCAACGTCGAAATCTGGACGCACTGTGAAACCGACTTTGTGCCGCAGATGGCCTGTGTCTTTGATGAAGCTGTTTTCAATAAGCGGTCGCGCCCAGATCCCATTCTACATGCCGAATTGAGTGGCTTGCTGCCTATTCAGGTAGCGGAGATGCGGCAGCAAAAGCATCTGCAACTGCGGAAGGTCATGATCATGGCGGCTGCGGCCATAATGTATCTCTTCTTCTTCGGTGCATGGTGGTTGCGGCTGCAGTGGCGTGAATCACGGATTCAGCAGGAAACCGCAACAATTGCCGCCTTACAGCCTGAAATGGATGTTGTGCGTGAGGCACAGGCGAACTGGCTCGACATGGAGGCTGCCATTGATCCCAATCTGTATCCGGTAGAAATTTTTCATCAGCTTGTGTTGCTGTTGCCAGACGAGGGTATTCGCCTCAAGGAGTTTCAAATGGATAATGGCAAACTTATCGTCGGTGGTGAAGCCACGACGGTGAATCATGCTCTTGGCTTGAAAGATAAGCTGATCGCTTGCAAGCCGCTGCAACACTATGTTTGGAACTTTCCGGTGCCGCGCATCCGGGATGAAGACAATCGCGCAGAGTTCCGTGCGGTAGGAACCATCAACGGGGAGGGTGCCAATGAAGGCCAGTGAACGCAGGCTGATCGCCATCCTCTTGGTCTTGGCTGCCATCTGTGGCGGTGCCATCATGGTTCAGGTACTACTAAGGCAGCAACATGGGCTAGACCGCCAAGAGCAGACCTTGGAGTTACGACAACAGGAAGCCTCTGCAATACTGGCTGAGGCCGATCTTTGGAAAGACCGCCTGAACTGGTTGAAGGCCAGTCAGCCTGCGATGACCAGCGAAACCGTCGCTACTGAAAAGCTGCTTGATGAAATGCTTGCTTCAGCCGTTCAGCACCACCTCGTGGTGCAAAAACGGCAGCTACATGAATCCACCAAACAACCTTTCTACAGTGAGGTGGGTGTGACATTGGCCGTTCTCGGTGAACTGCCGGATGTGTTCCGCTGGCTGCACGGCTTGCTAGCGCCAGATTCATTCCGGCTTGTAGCACAGTTGAAAATTACGCCGGATGCCAAAGATAACTCTAAAGTTAACGTCACCGTGCGGATCAATCGTCGCCATGCGCCGCTGCAAACCTCCGCCGCCAGTCCGAAGGAGGAAGCAGGCTCATGAAGATTGGCATGGCAATTTTAGCAACTTTACTTGGTGGCCTTTCATGGGCGGAGGAATCTGCGGTGTTCACACCTCCCAAAGCCTATTCGGTTGATCGTTACGAGGCTGGCTGGAGCAAAAACCCATTCACTTTGAAAACAGCGCCGGCGGCCGTTGAGACAGTCTCGTTTGCTAAAGATTTCGCCATCGGTGCCTATTATGGAGATTCCGAGAATCCTACGGTGATCATCGTCAACACCAAGACGCATGACCGTTTCAAGCTCAAAAATGGCGAGCCAGCAGCCAATGGTATGCTGCTGAAATCTGTAAAGTTTGGCAGCACACGGAACAAGACCACCGCCCAAGTGCGACTTGGTGCAGAAACCTCTGAGCTTCACTTCGATGACAATTACATGAAGCAGGTGGCTTCTACTCAGGCAACTAGAGCGCCAGCAGTTCAACAACAACAGCAACATTCCATGCCTGTTGGGGGAGCCTCAGTGCGCGTTCCATTGCCCACTTTACCAGGACAGCCGGTCAGCTCTCCGCAGCCTAACACACTTCCTGCAAATGCGCCTGCTGGAATGTCTGCCAATCCGCCGGGAAGCGCATCTCGTGCTGCCTATATACCTGGGAATGTGCCACAGCCTGGAGCAATTAATTTAGCGGCAACGCCAGCTGTCAATGGCAGCGGAGCGAATCTCTCGGTTTCAACGGGCACGCCATCAGTAATAAACTCTTCTGCATCAATTGTTTCAAAGGCGGGGACCGCAGTTAGCCCTACAGGGAGTGATACCGTTCCAGTTCGACGTCGGTTAGTAACCCCTGCGACCAATCCTGCGGAAATTCAGCAGTGAGACCTTTCCTCCCCATTTTCCCATGAAGCTGACACGCCACTTTCATTTGCTTTGCGCAGCCTTCGCGTGCGTGCCTTCAGCATTCATTTTTTCCCAAACAACTCCGCTGGTGCCGCCAGAGAGAATTCGCTCGGATGCAAACGCCCCTGTTCAACCTCAAGCTGCTGCGCAGCCAGCAACACCTGCAACTACACCTACAAAGCCTTCTTCGGGCAAAAATGTCATCGGCTTTACGGCGGTACCTGTTTCAGAAGTACTTGGGGAGTATTACAATGTAACGGGTCGCCGCGTTCTCAAAGATCGTAACCTCGAAGCTGCCACGGTTACCATCGAAGTCCCCGGTGAATTTAGTGATGAAGAATACCGCACCATCATTGAAAAGGGGTTACTCATGCATGGCTTCGCTCTCGTGCCTAGTGGAGAGAATCTTTTCAAGCTGGTAGCCGCAGAACAGGGAACTTCGCCTTCTTCACAGGGCGTGCCGATGGTCTTGCGCTCCGAGGATCTACCCAATAATGACCAGGTGGTCACCCACGTCATTCAGCTCAATAACATCCAAGCTGAAGAGGCCTCTACGGCCTTTCAGCAGCTCATTCCTTTGCATCCGTACGGAAAAATTCTCTCCATGGCGAATGCGCGGGCGCTAGTCATTACCGAAGCCTCTCAAACAATTCGAGCCTATCTCGATCTTGCTAAGCAGGTGGACATCCCCCCCATGCCGACGGTTCAAAAAACCATTCACCTTGAGCGCTCAGACGCTACCGAACTTGTTGAGCAACTCACAAGCTTGTTAGGTCTCGGTAACAGTGGCGGAAGTAGCGGTGGTACTCGTGCACCTAGCCAGCCAGCAGTGCCGGGAGGCCTTCCAACTGGTGCACCTAGTGGTGGGGCAGCTGTGTCTATGGGTGGATCCAGCGGTGTCAGTCCTGAATCCGTTAAACCCATCATTCAGGCGATCTCGCGCACTAACAGTCTAATTGTCATCGCACGTCCGAGTGACATGCAAAGAATTGAGAGTCTTGTGCGTGAACTTGATGCCGAGTCCACCTCGCGCAGTTATTTTTCCCGGAAACTCAAGTACCTCGACCTGACCGTCTTT
>Ga0114966_10000409_pt1 | contig 42263 bp, 26 predicted proteins | sample M_130207_XF_Meta_FD_87029 | JGI IMG/M metagenome (GOLD analysis project Ga0114966, IMG submission 87029) | Freshwater microbial communities from Lake Montjoie, Canada to study carbon cycling - M_130207_XF_MetaG | ecosystem: Environmental > Aquatic > Freshwater > Lake | place: Lake Montjoie... | reverse complement strand
CAACGCCAAACAACGCGGAGTCGATTGGCAATTCAAGATCACCGACGCCCGCACGAAGCTGAAACGACTGTACCCCGTGATTAAGACTGGATGACGCACTAGCCCGACGCGCAAGCGAGGGCTTCGCGTGAAATCAATGCGAAGCCCTCGCTCGCGCGTCGGGCTAGTGAGTCATGGTGCGCAATCCGGCTTAGCTCTGTTAGCCGGACTTCGGACAAAGCCCTTCATAGATCGGAGGGAGTCGAGGGGAGACTTTTCGTCCGCCGCTTTGGCGGAATCGGGTTTTGGAAGGCCGAGGCACGCGAAGTCAATTGGTTCCAGAGCGACTTCACTTGCTCATCCTGGTTCCCGTTGCCGATCAAGAGGTCGAGCGGCAATTCTGGGATAGGAATTTCGGTCAATCGGGACGTGTCTGGAGTCGCCGCCGCCACCGCGAGTTGTTGGTCTTCCACGAACCCCAGCAACTCGCCCGTTTTCGAGTCCCACCGTGCGACTCGTCCTTGCCAGTCACCGCTGAACAGCGAACGGCCATCGTGATCGAACGTCACCGCCGCAGTCGGCTGGTTCCAATTCATGGACGTTTGCTCGGTCCAATCCGTAGTTTTCCAGACGACGATGCGGCCCGCATCCGATACGGTTGGCGTTCCTGTGGCGACGGCCAGTCGGCTGCCGTCGGATGAGAACCGGAGTGAACTCACGGGAGCGGCTTCGCGAGTGAGGTCTCTGGCAACGCTGAGCGACCCGGCCTGCCAGAGCCTCACGACTCCTGTTTGATCGCCACTCGCAACGCAATGTGCGTCGGGCGCGATGGCAACGGAATTGATTGGACTCTCCGAACCTTGCCACGCCTTTTGCTCGGTGAACTCGGGAGCATTCCAGATTCGGACGATTCCGTCGCGGCTACCGGTAACAAAGGATTCTCCGTTCTCGGCGAACGTGGCCGTGATGATGTGCAGCGGCGTCAGGTCGATCGCGCGTTCCTGTTGTCGGTCAACGACCCATTGCCGCGTCGCACCGATGTACACGACGAACCGTTGGTCAGCCGATGAGATCGCCAGTTCTCCGGCTGCGGTTCGCGACGGCAATCGCGCGGCGCGAGTGGTGGGCACGTCGAGAGACACAGGCAGTTCGGGTGACACGGCCGAGGGAACTGAGGACTCCAGCACCCCGCCCCCTTCAAACGGCAATCGTCCAGATGTTGGTTTCGGCAATGAAGTCGTTGGCTGAGCCACCAGCCACGTCGGTTGAAATGGGAGGCAGAGAGCCAACCCGCAGCAGGCGACTCGCCCCATTCGACTCAAGTCTTGGCGACGCGGGCCGCGCATGATCCACGTCAATCGCTGCCGCAAGAAGGGCAACTGCCCCATCCCCGTACCCAGCGGAGGAACCTGCCAACGTCGCTCGGCCATGAAGTCGATCGTTTCGAGAATGGCCTCGGCATAGCGGCGAGGCGGAGCGGCTCCGCGTGTGACCACCCACGCGTCGCAGCATTCTTCCTCAGCCGCTTCGATGGCATGACGTGCCCACCACACGACGGGGTGCCACCAGAACAGGCCCGTCGCCAACAACGTGAGGAACCGCACCCAGTGATCGCCTCGTTGAAAATGAGCGAGTTCGTGAGCAAGTAACGTCTCTCGCGCGGTGGCATCCAATCGTTCGAGCAATGCTGTCGGAAAAATCAGCCGCGTCGAACGACCGGTGGACCACAACATCGGCGACAAGACTCCCGGCATCGACCAGACAAGTGGAAACTTTGAGCAGCCGCAGCGTGCGGCGAGTCGTTGGAGCTGCTCTTGAACATCGTGTGGTGCGGCCGTGCCGTGGCGCAGGGCCTGCTGAAACCGCAGGCATCTCAAAGTTTGGACGAGGAACCACGCGACGGTCCCGGCTCCCCACACGCCAAGCATTCCAACTAGGACCGCTCGGGATCCCGATTCACTTTTCAACCAAGCGAGAGCCGAACGCAGCCAAACCTGATACCAAGACGGTGGTCGTGTTTGAACGGTGGGGAGCGACCTCGGGCGTACTCGGCCCGCATAGTCCTGAGCGTCTGACGGATCGCTGGGACCGATCACGGACGGGGGTCGCGCGGGAGCGTCTGCCAAGCTCAACTCGATCATCGAACCGATCGATGTCACCGGGCGCGAGACCCATTCCCGCTCAATCAACGGCACGCGGCAGATCGGCGGAGCGAGCAGCTTCACCAGCACGAGCAGCCACAACAGGTGCGTCAGTGCGGGACGACACATACTCCACGAAACGACGGTGACGACCAGCGCGAGGGCGGTCACAATCGCGGCATTGAACAAGGCGGCTTCGACGAGAGGATGCACAAACACCTCCAAACCGAATCGAACCTGAGTTGGGAAACAGACTTCAAAGATGCCAATCCAAAGCGTCAGCGAGGGGTTCTGGGTGGAGCTCGTTCAACCGTCGGAGCCTTGATCCAACTCGGCCAACAAGCCACGCAGTGAATCACGCTCATCGGGACTGAGTTGAATCTTCACGAGATGCGTGAGCAACGGCGCGAGCGAGCCTTCACAGAGCTTGTCTGCGGTGGCCTGCAAGCGGCGGCCGATCAGCTCTTCACGATTGACCTTCGATTCAAACTCATGCGGCCACGGCTTGCGGTCGCGCTTGATGAACTTCTTGTTCTCGAGCCGCTCCAGCAGCTTCTGGACGGTGGCGTAATGTGCCCCGCTCCCGCCGGGATAGACCGTGTCGGTCAGGAATCGGACAGTGCAACTGCCGTGTTCCCACAACACGTTCAGCACCGCGAGTTCCGCGTCGGTGATGTCTTGGGGTGTGCGAGCCATGTTCGAGTTCTCTCCTGAAAAGATGCGGCAGACGTTGTACCAACAATCGAATGAAGACGGACCGAAAAACAATTTGAACAGAATCATGCGTACGTCACCGAAGCATTGGTTCGAGAACCTAAGACGCAGCGTCTTCGGTGTCAATCCTCTACTTTGGTCGCTTTGCCGTTGGGTGACGGCTGCTGAAACGAGCGATATACTCCCGCCCACTTCCAACGGTCGCGGTGAGGCCACTGCTCGCCCGACCGAACTCTTTCGGCGACTTCGCAACAGGATGACACGACATGGCTTTGGAGATTGCTCCGGGGAAGACTCGGATCGGCTGGATTGGCACGGGCGTGATGGGGTCGAGCATGGTCGGCCATCTGATGGCTGCGGGTTATGCCGCGACAGTGTTCACGCGATCAAAAGCAAAGGCCGAAGCTCTGATCGGTCGAGGTGCGATGTGGGCGGAGACTCCCAAGGCCGTCGCCGAGCAATCGGATGTCATCTTCTCGATTGTCGGTTTCCCCTGTGATGTCCGCGAAGTACTGCTCGGAACCAACGGTGCCTTGGCGGGATCGAAGCCCGGCAACGTGCTGGTGGACATGACCACGAGCGAGCCATCGCTGGCCGTTGAGATTCATGCCGCCGCGAAAACGAAAGACGTTCATTCAGTCGATGCCCCCGTGTCCGGTGGCGACATCGGTGCGAAGAATGCGACGCTTTCGATCATGATCGGTGGTGAGAAGTCTGTGGTCGAGGCTCTTCAACCGCTGTTCGCAGCGATGGGGAAGACGATCGTTCATCAAGGCGGTCCCGGCGCGGGGCAACACACCAAGATGGCCAATCAAATCCTGATCGCGACCAATATGATCGGCGTCTGCGAATCGCTGCTGTACGGCTACAAGGCGGGACTTGATCTGCCGACGATGCTTCAATCGGTGGGGCCGGGAGCGGCGGGAAGCTGGTCGCTCAACAACCTCGGCCCGCGCATCATGGCCAATAACTTCGACCCCGGCTTCTTCGTCGAACACTTTATTAAGGACATGGGCATCGCCCTCAGTGAAGCGCGCCGCATGGGCCTCTGCCTGCCAGGCTTGGCCTTGGGTGAGCAGCTTTATCTGTCCGTCAAAGCCAACGGCTGGGGCCGCAATGGAACCCACGCCCTGATGCTGGCGCTGGCCGAGATGGCGAATGTCGATTGGCGGAACCGAAAGTAGATAGTGCATGAATCGTAGGGTGGGCACTGCCCACCAGAATTGATTTTGAAAATGAATCGGTGGGCGGTGCCCACCCTACTTGGGAAGCAAGAACACGATGACACGCAAGGGCGAGCAGTTTGCAGGGTTGACGGTGGCGATTGTCACTCCGTTTAAGGACGGGAATGTGGACGAGGCCGCTCTCCGGAAGACGGTCGATTGGCATGTGGCTCAGGGGACGAATGGTCTCTGCCCGGTCGGCACGACCGGGGAATGCCCGACGCTCTCGACCGTCGAGCATGAGCGAGTCATTGCCGTGGTGTGCGAGCACGCGGCCGGTCGTATCAAGGTCATGGCGGGGACCGGCTCGAACAGTACCTCCGAAGCGATCGAGCTGACTCGTTTCGCCAAGGCGGTCGGAGCGGACGGCGCGATGATGGTGGCTCCGTACTACAACAAGCCGACCGGCGAAGGCTTTTATCAGCACTACCGCGCCGTCGCGGAAGCGGTCGATATTCCGATCATTCTCTACAACATTCCTGGTCGCACGGCGAAGAATATGGAGCCGGAAGTCGTGGCTCGTATCGCCGAGATCCCCAACGTGGTTGCGATCAAGGAAGCAACCGGTTCGATGGATCAGGCGTCTCAAACTTTGGCGATGACCAATTTGACGGTGCTCTCGGGCGACGACAGCCTGACGCTGCCACTCCTTTCGATGGGCGGCAGTGGGATTGTGTCGGTCGTCGGCAACATCGTGCCGGGCGACATGTTGCAACTGTTGAAAGCTTGGAAAGAGGGCAACATCGCCGAGGCTCAACGCTGGCACTTCAAGTTGTTCACGCTCTGCCGCGACATGCTCGGCATCGCGACGAATCCGATTCCCGTCAAAGTGGCGATGCGGCTTCTCGGTCGAGACACCGGCGATCTGCGGTTACCGCTCACACCGCTGTCGGAATCGGAAGAAGCTCGCCTGAAGAAGACCCTTGCCGCGTATGGGCTGCTGTGAGCGGCATTCGTAGACCTCGCGCGGTCGAGGCGCGACACGAACTCGAAGCGTAAGCGAGGAACGCCACACACATCTTCCTCGTTGACACTTCGGGTTGGTGTGCAGTGCGAGTGGGCCTCGCCTTGATGATTTCTCACTTTATCCCGCTCGTCGTAATTTCATTGCGAGCGTTCCGTTTGTTGGCTCCGTAAAGGGACAGGCTATGGTCTTCGGCTTCGGTAAGAAGAAGGACAACAACACCAGTAATCGTGCGGACAAGGATGATGAGATCGATGACGGCGAGGATGTCGAACTCGTTAATTTCCAAGGAGCCGTGAACGGGAAGCCGGTGGACATGGCCGCTAATTCGCGACTCGCCCAAGCCGCTCTCGTTCCGACCAAGGAAATGATCACGGACGGCTTGGAACGTCGCGCGGAAATGATTCGGCTCGACGTGAAGGGCGAGCGGGCGCAGACGACCGTGTCGGTCGATGGAATGCCCTACGCGGGGAGCAAGATGCCCAAGCAGCAAGCTTTGGCGATCACTCAAATGGTCAAGCTGCTGGCGGGACTCGATCCCAAGTTGAGGGGCAAGCAACAGGTTGGCGGCGTTCGAACCGAGCATCTCGGGATCAAGTACGAGTTGTCCATCGATGTCACGCCGCAACCTGAAGGTGCCGAGCGGTTGACGGTGCGCGTCCGAAATATGAAGCACCAACTCGATACGCCAGCCGATCTCGGATTCAGTACGGTGCTCAAGCAGACCGTTCGCGATCTGACATCGCACCGCCATGGAATTATCGCCGTGTGTGGCCCGCCGGGTTCGGGGACAACGACCACAACCTACGCACTGCTCCGCGGCGTCGATATGTACATGTTCTCGATCTATTCGATCGTCGATACGGGAACGCGCGAACTCGTCAATGTGAAGAAGTTTGAGATCAATGAAGGGGACGATTACGAGACCTCGTGCATGCGCATGATGCGTGAAGAAGCAGACGTGATCTTCGTCCCGCCGCTGAAAGATGCGGAATCGACGAAGCAATTCATGAGCGTCGCCGATCGCATCTGCATCGTCGCCGAAATGCCGGTCAAGGATACGGCCAGCGCCCTCGATCAACTGATTGAGTTTTCCGGAGATCGCCAAAAGGCAGCCGAAGTCATCGACGCCGTGTTCAGTCAAAAGTTGGTGCGAGTTCTCTGTTCGAGTTGCCGCGAGGCGTTCCGTCCGAACCCGAAGTTGCTCGAAAAAGTCGGCCTGCCAGCAGAAACCAAGACGCTCTACCGCAAAGGTGAGCCGATGGTCGATGAGAAAACCGGAGACGAAGACCCGCCGTGTGAGAAGTGCGACGGGACCGGCTACTTCGGTCGAGTCGCCATGCTCGAAGCGATCGTCATGTCCGACGCCACGCGAAAGCTGATCGCCGAAGGAGCCTCGGGTGATCAGATCAAGGCGATCGCCCGTTCGGAAGGTTGCCTCACGTTTCACAAGGACGGCCTGCGACTCGTTGCCGAGGGCAAGACCTCCCTCGAAGAACTCCAGCGAGTCTTCAAAGGCTGATCCTTCGTGTTGGGATTTGATCGCTTCCCGAACGCCCGACATCCGCTCGATGTCGGGCGTTTGCTTTGGGGGGATGCGGCGATGTTAGCCCGGATAATTCATGAGGAACCACGAATCTCCCCTCGCGGCTTCACTTCGTTCAGCGGCAACCAAACTACGATTCGATTCGAGTGGATCCATTGATCGGCACGCTCTTCACTCTTCCCCGTGTCCGCCCGTGTTCCCCGTGGTAGCGTTTGGCTGCCAGCGGAAGAACCACGGGGAACACGGGCGGACACGGGGAAAACAGCAGCGTGCGTTTCAGCAGGGCGATGTTTCCACCTATGTCTCGCCAACTCAATTCGACTCGGCACGCAAAGAAACCAAACGTGCGTATTCGTGAGATTCGTAGTGAATCATCTGGGTTAGTTTCTTTGTCCGTAAACTTCGGAGCAATCTGCGAAGAAGTTTGACGGAGTGCAAAGTGTTCAGTGCAAAGTGCAAGATTTCTGACCAGGCATCTCCCGGCATTCTTGGTCTTTACTGCCCACTGCCCACGGCCTCCCATTGGCGGCGGCTCGGCTGCGTTAGGGCTGAACTCAAGACGCTTCCGCCGTTCAGGGCGCCCGTCTAAAGTACCGCCCCGCGTGTGGGACTTTTGAAAAACGTTTTCTGTATCTGGTGGTGAGACATGCTCGTCAGTTGGGATTGGCTTAAGCAGTATGTGACGCTCGACGTTTCGGTCGATGAGATGTCCGAACGACTCACCATGTCGGGGCTGAATCTCGAGGAGTTTCACGCGGTCGGAAACGACTTCTGCATTGATCTCGAAGTGACGAGCAATCGTCCCGATTGTCTCGGTCATCTGGGTGTCGCGCGCGAAGCCGCCGTTCTGCTCGGGCAGACGTTGAAGGTTCCCGCGGCGTCACCGAAGAGCGGCAGCACGCCTGTTTCGTCGGTGACTTCGGTCGCCATCGAGTGCCCCGATCTGTGTCCTCAGTATCAGGCGCGGATCATTCGCGGCGCGAAGGTCGGCCCGAGTCCCGCGTGGCTCGTCCAACGACTGGCCACGGTCGGCATCGCGTCGATCAACAACATCGTGGACATCACGAACTATGTCTTGATGGAGTGCGGTCAGCCGCTGCACGCTTTCGATTTTGACAAGCTCCACGGTAAGAAGATCATCGTGCGAAGGGCGAAGTCGGGCGAGAAGTTGCAGGCGATCGACCACAAGGAATACACGCTGACTCCCGAAATGTGCGTCATCGCCGACGCCGATCATCCCGTTGCGCTGGCCGGTGTGATGGGCGGGGCGGAGGCCGAGATCACCACGGCGACGAAGAGCATCCTGATCGAAGCGGCTCTCTTCGCGCCACTGTCGATTCGCGAGACCTCACGACGACTGAAGCTGAGCAGTGACTCGTCGTACCGCTTCGAGCGGAAGCTCGATCCCCACGGACCCGACTGGGCCAGCCGACGTTGTTGCGAACTGATTCTCGAACTGGCCGGAGGCGAACTGCTCGACGGAGCGGTCTTCGCGGGAACGCAGCCTTCCGCGCGACGCGATCCAATCACGTTGCGGTTCGCGCAGATTGAACGAGTCCTCGGGATCACGATCCCGGACGAGGAAGCGGTTCGTATTCTGCTGGCGCTCGGGTTGGAGATGGTGGGACGTGAGCAGGCAGAGTGCGCGAAGCAGGACGGGCAAGAGTGTCCGTCCTACAACTCGGCCACGTTTGTTCCGCCCTCCAACCGCCTCGATCTCTCACGTGAGATCGATCTCATTGAAGAGGTCGCTCGCATCCACGGTCTCGACAAAATTCGTGATGACGTTTCGGTGCCGCTCTGTCGGTCGGCTCAATCGTTGCGAGACCGCGTGACCGACCGCGTGTGCGATGTTCTCACGGCGGCGGGGTTCTTCGAAGCGATCACGTTGTCACTGGTGAGCGAACGGGACCACAAGCTGTTCCAACCGCGCGGCAATCTCGTCCCGCTGTCGATTGACCATCCCGACTTCCGGCAGGCGAGTCTGCTCCGGCACAGTCTGGTTCCGAGCCTGATGGCCTCGCGGCGCGAGAACGAGCGGCGCGGTTCGTTCGGTGCGCAACTCTTCGAGATCGCGGCCGTGTACCTCTCGTCGGACAAGACGCTGCCGCAGTCGCAATCGGAACCTACGCTCGTCAGCTTCGTCAGCGGTTCAGCGTTTGCCGAGATGAAAGGACTCGTCGAGCAACTCGCAGCGCGCGTCAACTCGTTGGCAGTGGTGACGGCTCGACCATCGAGCCTGCCGCAGTTCGTTCCCGGTCGCGGTGCGGAAGTCTTGTTGAACGGCCAGTTCTGGGGCTGGCTCGGCGAGCTGGATCGCTCGGTCTCAGACCAACTCGATCTGCGCGACACGGTCTCGATCGCGGAGTTGGACCTCAGCGTATTGGAAGCGAACGCGAACCTCGTTCCGAAGTTCCAACCGTGGCCGCAGTACCAAGGTTCGTCGCGCGACTTGAACTTCGTCCTCGACGATCAGGTGACGTGGAATTCGTTGGAAGAGACCGTTCGGAACGCCGCCGGGCCGCTGCTCGAGTCGGTCGGTTTCGGTGGTCAATACAAAGGAAAGCAGATTCCCGACGGCAAGAAGAGCTACCTCGTCACGCTGCTGTATTGCTCGCCCGATCGCACGCTGACGGGCGAAGAAATTGAAGCGGCTCAGCAATCGGTGATCTCGTCCTGCGCGACACAACTCGGCGCGACGTTGCGGGCGTGATGTGTCTGTGAACGGCCGTTGTACCTCCTGTTGACCAACCCCACCGGGCTTGCCCCGGTGGCTCGTGGGTTTTTGCAGTACTCGCCGCGCCGATTCGAGTGAATGAGCAAAATGGTCAAGTAGTGCAAAAACCTGTCTCCACCGGGCCAAGCCCGGTGGGGGAGGTTTTTCAACAGCCTGTCGTCGGCTACCGTGTGGTTCTGTCGGTGAGTACACTCGGCCCACGATTGGAACGATTGGCGAGGACTCGGAGTCACTTGATCGCACGGTTTTGGGACCGGCATATCAAACGCCGTCACGTTGTCGTCTATCGCTCCGCGAAAGAACGTTCTTTCACGGAGCGAAAGACGACAACGTGACGATGAGTGGAACATCATCACCATGGCCGATGAGCAACGCGGCCGAAGGGAAACTTGCGATGCACCGGGGTGAGCGATTCGCACTGGCGTTGGGCTGGGCGCTGTGGCTCGTCGCGGGAGTTGGCTCGTCGCAAGAGCCGACTCCGCCCGCCGATGCCGCCTCACCGCCGAAGCCTGCTGCCGCGCTGGCGATGCCGCCGGATTCTCCTCAGCCCGATCCGGACAAACGCTCTCCGCTGGATGCTATTCCGGTGGCAGTCCGTTACCTGCCGAATAAGCTGGGGGAACTCATTCCCGTGTTGGCCAACGCGACGTGGGAGAGCTATGTCGAGTTCATCACGAACCCGCCGTCAGCCAAGCGTGAGACGGCTCCAGCGGCAGCGGTTTCTTCGATCGAACTGACAGGCGAAGCGGACGATGAGCGGGCGCTGCTCACGGCGCGAGTCATCGTGCGGCTGAGGCAGGCGAACGAGTATGTGCGTGTCCCGTTGCAACTGAACGAAGCGGTCCTCACAAAGTTTGAATACACCGGCGAGGGGCAGCAGATTCCCGGCGACAAGGATCGCGATCGCGGCTACATCTGGTGGTTTCGCGGTGTGGGGCCGCATCAGTTGGACCTGACGCTCAGCGTCCCCATTCGCCGACAGTTGCCGACGCGGCGGCTGCTGTTGTCGCTGCCAACCTCGCCCGTGGCGAAGCTCAAGCTGACGGTGCCGCATCGCGCGGCGACGGCCAAGGTGGGCGACCAAACTCCACTGGAGATCACCGCCATTGCAGGTGACAAGACGCAGTTCGAGGCGTTCGGTTTGGGCAGCCGCGTCGATGGACTCAGCCCCCGAATCGAACTCAACTGGCAACCGGCTCCCGTCGCATCACCGACGGAATCGTCGCTCGAATCGAACACGACGATCCTCGCTCACGTCGATGTCGATGCGGTGTTACTCGACGTGCAGCAACGGGTGCAGGCACTTCAGGGGACATTCACTTCGTTTGCGGTGTTGCTGCCCGCCGGTGCGGAAGTGTTGACGCTTGATGGAGACGACTCACCCACGCAGCGGCCCGATCCGGCCACGCCGAATCGCGTGATCGTCTCACTGGAGAAACCGACGGCCGGTCCCGTGCGTCTGCATTGGACGGTGCGACTTCCGGCGGCGGAAAAGCGACGGCTCAAACTGGACGGGTTCGATGTTCAGGGTGCGCGAAAACAGAGTGGTGAGATCGGTCTCGCGCCGCACGATGGCCTCCGTCTGTCGTCCAACTCGCAGAGCAGGGACGCGAACATTTTGAGGATCGACGCCGGCTCATTACGCACGTCGGCAGGAACGGCTCCCGTCACGCGCGCGTACCGGTTTCTGTCGCAGCCATTCCATCTGATCGTTGGTGTCGAGCCGATCGAAGCGTATTACTTGGTCGAGCCGAAACTGCACGTCTCGGCCGCCGTGCATCAATTGAATCTCGAGGCCGTCCTGCAATACCAGGTCTTTCGCGACAGTCTGTCCGAGGTCACGATCCACTGGCCGGATTGGAAGGCCCGCGGCTGGCTGATCGACGGGATCGACCCGCCCGGTTTGGTCGAAGCGTTGTCGCTCGATGAGGACCGCAACGACATCCGCCTGCGGTTGGTGAAACGACAGAACGCGGCGTTTCAAATTCGACTGCGTGCCCGGCGACCACTCAAAGGGCCGGACGACACGGCGCTGACGTTGCCGCGCGCGAAAGCATCCAGCCTACCGACGGTCTCGCTGATCGTGGCCAATGCCGAGAACGTCGAGACCGAACTGACGGCGCTCGGCGAGACACTGCTCAGACCGACACCCGCGATGACGCTGGAGCAGGCCGCACTGCCCGAATCGCTGCGCGGTTTGAAATGGTCCGGCTATCGGATCGACAGCGATGAGCAGGAAGTGTCACTCCGAATCGTTCCGCAGCAGCGGCGCTTGCGCATGGAGTCGGCGAGCGACGCGGTCTGGCAGAATGATCGCATTCAAGTCGTGCAACGTATCACCTGCGATGTCGCCTACGAACGGCTGACGCAACTGAAACTGAAAGTACCGCGCGACCTGTCGGCCGAACGCGTCCGCTTTTTCGCCGAGCGCGATGTGGAACTGAATGCCGAGTGGAGCGAGGACGCCGATCCGCAGATGCGACTCGTTCGCCTCACGTTGCCAGAACCGAAGATCGGCCGGTTTGAAGTTCAAGCCCGATTCTTCGTGCGCATCCCCGATGAGATGGCGGCAGTGGTCGAGGGGACTGTGGCGATGCCAATCGTGCAGAGTGGTGACGAGGCGTTCTCGCAATCGCGGTTCTCACTGGCACGCACCGAGTGGTTTGAGGCTGCTGCCGGAACAGCCACTTGGAAACCGCTGCCGTTACGCCCCGAAGCGTGGCTGTGGGCGATCGACGGTTCGTCTCCCGAGTTCGTGCTGAAGCTGACTCGCTCACGCGGGAGCGCGAATGGAACGGCGCGGGTCTCGAAAGGACTGATCACAGCGGTCGTCCGGCAGTCGGGAGTCGGACAGTTCCGCGCGCAGTTCCGCGTCGAAACACGATCACTCTCGCTGAACATGACGCTGCCGCAGCAGGCGGAACTGACGCAAGTCTTCTGGGATCGCACGCCGCTCGCACCGGGAAGCGATGTCGTCGAACAGCCCGCCGGGTCGCGCAAGTTCACACTGCGTCTGCCCGATTCCAGCCGTGCGGTGGACTCGAGCGGATCGACGGATGCGAGTCTCCTTAAGTCCACGCCACACGCTCACGACCATCTGCTGACGATCGACTACGAGCTGCGCTGCCTCACACCTGGCGGGGGGGTGGATGCGGTGGAGTTGGTCTCGCCCCAATTGCCGCAAGGTTCGTGGATGGCCGAAGTCGTCTGGCAGGTGGTGCTGCCCACCGATCGGCACGTCTTCACGTACCCGTCGTCGGCCACGCCGATGTTTCGTTGGAGGCGACAAGGTTTGTTTTGGTATCGCCTTTCGGACCCCGGCCCCAGCCAGTTGCGACAACGCATCGGTGCCGACTCCGGCCCGCCGTCGATGACCGCCGCTGAGATCGACTCACCCGAGTTGGCCGGGAACCTGTACGCCTTTAGCCAGTTCGGTGCCCCGCGCGCGTTGTCGTTCCAAGCCATGAGCCGACCGATGATCGTGCTGTTCGGCGCGGGACTGTCGTTGCTGGCGGGCTTTGCGATGTTACGAATTCCCGCGCTCAGGCACGTCCTGACGATCCTCGTCGTGGGACTGTTGCTCGCGACAGTCGGGCTGTGGCACGCGGCTCCGTTGGAGCTGTTGTTGCAACCGATGGTCGTCGGCCTGATCTTTCCGACCGCCGCCGTGTTGATCGAGAGTTGGTTCCGCCGTCGCGATCTCGGTACGGTCCTGACGTTGCCGACACCGGAAGAACTCTCGGCCGCTCACGCCAGCTCGCTGGACTCGTTTGTCGGAGCATCAGGCTCGTCCCCGACCTTGATGCGATTCCCGCCTCACGACAGCCGCGATGGAATCCGAGCGGACGCCGGGAGTGGCGTGTCATGACGCAGAGCCGACTCGTTTCCTACCGTGGCCCAAGTGGGGTACAGGAGAAAGTAAGCCCGACACTCCGTGGCGGGAACCGTTCGTGCCACGGAGTGACACGTCTCCTTTGGTCCAATCCAATCTTGCCGGTCGTCGCGGCTTTTTTCTTGGCACTCTGGTCCTTCATGGCGAACGGCCTGAGCGCGAGCGCGGCTCCGCCGGAGTCGGCACTGCCGCGCATTCACCGCGTGGATGTTCCTGCCGAACGATTGAAGGACTGGCCGCGTGAGGCATGGCAGGCCGTGGCCGTGCCGCGCGAGGAATTCCATCGCCTGTTGAATTCGGCGGAGTTGGCGGAGCGCGGGCCGCGTCGCGTACAGATCACGACCGCGCGGTACACGGCCACATTGGTGGGCGAGTCAGAACCGATCCAAGAACCCCTCACCCCCGGCCCCTCTCCCCGCAAGGCCGGGGCGAGAGGTGAGTTTGCGGATCGGCTGTCACTGCGCGAAGGGCGTGCCACACTGAGCGTCCAGCGTGTCGGCACCGATCCGGTGCTGCACCCACTCGGGGACATCGGACTCGCGCTGCAAGACCTGGCGTGGAAGGGTGGCCTCGACTCTCAAGACCGACCGGCCGTGTGGGGTTCCGATGCGGCTGGCCAATCGTGGCTACTGGCCGATGTGCCGGCGGGTGAGTTAGTGGCGACATGGAGTGCCGCAGAACGCCGACTGCCCGGTGAGATCGACTTCGATCTGGTTGTTCCCGCAGCGGCAGTGTCTGTGATCGAATTGAAAGTGCCGCGCGATCGGGTCGTCCGCGCGACTCCCGAAGCACGTCCGATCGACGAGGGTTCGGACGCGCAGTGGCAGGTCTGGCGAATTCAACTTGGTAGTGAACGGCGTTGTCGGTTGGCGGTCGCTCCGCGCAGCGGCACGCTCGCCCGCAAGCCGACGCTGTTGTACGAGTATGAACTGGGAGCGGTCGTGCGTGAGGAAGACCTGCGGTTTCAATCGCTCTTCCAAATTGAGGTCTTCGACGCGCCGATCACGGAAGTGACGTTCACGGTTCCGGCGAGTGTCGAAGTCTATGCGGTGACGTACGACGCGGATGTGCCCCTCACGTGGAGTCGTCCCATCCAGGCCGATGCGGCGGGGACGCTGACGGTGCAACTACCCGGCCCGTTGCAGGGTAGCCTCCGGCCCATTCGCATTGATGGTCTGGCCGTACAAAAGCCGGGACAGCCGACGGTCTCGCCGCAGATCGACATTCCCGGCGGAGTCTTCTCGACGGGGCGGCAGATGCTGACGATCGTCGCTCCGATCCAACTTCGGTCGCTCCGCGCGAACGGTTTTCGACAACAGGGTGCCGTCACGCTGGCGGCCGAAGGCGAAGTCTTTTCGTTCCGCCAATTGCTGCGAGAAGCGCAACTGATTCTCGACGTGCGACGACCGCGCGCGTCGCTGGCCGCTCAGGTGGTCGGGCTGTTGGAGACGGGCGAGGACTCGTGGACGCTGACCTCGGAAATCAGTTGGGCGTCGTCGAGCGGCGGTGGCTTTCAAACGGGATGCCAATTTCCGCCCGAATGGGAAATCACCGACGTGCAGTTCGTCTCGAAGCAGGGCACGTCGCGTTTGGCCGGGTGGGACGTGCAGTCTCAGGCGGGGGGCCACACGCAACTGACGGTCGAGTTTTTGGAGGCGATCGAACCGGGCCGACCTCACACGGTGAAAGTGCTCGCGCGACGACGCTCGGTGGCGATCGGCCAGCCGTTCGCGCTGCCCGTGCCGCAGTTCACCAACTACGATTCGGTCGAGACGACCCTCGGTCTGGTGGTCTCCGCCGGATTGAATCCGCTGCTGTCAGAGGAAGCTCGGCTCGAACGAGTCTCGGCACCGGACGAGTCGGTCACGGCGGGCCTGCGTCGCCGCGCGGCGTCTCGCAAAGACTCCGAGTTCTGGTTTCGTGGCGACACGCCCGAAGGGGCCGGTACGTTGCAACTGGTCACGCGTCTGCGGCCGGTCTCCGCGACGACCGAAGTGATCGTGGAGGCGGCTCCGGCGGAGTATCGCGAGCGATTTCAAATTCGGTGTCGCGCGGATGGCTCACCACTCGATCGGTTGCTCGTCTTTCTGACGCAGCCGGGGACGGAGGTCCGCTGGTCGGTACTGTTGCCGCGACCGGGCGAACTGACGGCGGTGCGGCTCCCCGTCGCACAACATGCCGAATGGAACTGCCCGTCTGCGGGCGAACTGTGGGAACTACGACTGCCGCCACTTCCCGCCGGTCCCATTGAGATCGAAGGGTTGCGGAGCAATCGCTGGCCGGTGTCCGCGCATCCCGCATTGTTGTTCGTACCGCAGTCTCCCGAGCGGCGTGGACGACTCCGTTTGCGCCGGCCCGAGACACTCGAACTGTCGATCGACGCGCGGGGTCTCGACCCGCAATCGACCGCAACCGATGAAGCGACCCGTGCAGCGATCGCTTCCGACGCAGGATCGTCTTTCGTGGTCAACACCTGGCAGTACGATGCCTTTGACGACGAACTGTCGATCGCGCCGCGCGACGCGGTCTCGTCGCGCGAGTATCCCGCGATGGTCACCTTGCAACTGCGGTCGCTGATCTCGTCCAACTCGGACGGCTTTGATCTCTACCGCGCCCGCATTCGGCTCGAGAACGGGGCGACACAAGAGACGCTGCGGATTCGCCTGCCTTCGCCCGCCGTGTTGCAGGAGGCAACGGTCGCGGGCGAGGCGATCGTCCCGAACTCAGAAGGTGAGTCGTTGCTCATTCCCGGCCTCAGTGCCGCGCGGCGCGATGTGGTCGAGCTGTTGTACCGCGTCCCGGCGCGCGGCCGCGCGGTGCGCGACCACCGGCGTGTGATCGTCCCGCTTGTGGCGGCGACGGTCCTTGGGTTCGACTGGGAGTTCGCGCTGCCCCCTTCGGTGCGTTTGTTCTCGGAGCCGCTGGGTGTACGGCTCGCGCGGCCACTGCCCCAGCCAACGTGGACGGAACGATTGTTCGGGCCGCTCGGTCAATCGCGCGGCGAGACGCTGTTCAACCCGTTCGCAATCACCGCGTGGCGTGAGCTGTTGCAACCGCGTTCCACTCCCACCTCGTCGGTGGGCGAGTTGAACGGCGAGTTGATCGCGCCAGTCGAATGGCAGGTTCACAGCGCGTCGTGCTTGGAAGTCCCCGAGGAGCTGTGGTTGGAGACGTGGCACGCCACGCGGACGCGGCTCCTCTCGTGGATCGCGCTCGCGATTTCACTGTCGATCGGCATCGTGGTGCGGATCATCGGTTGGAAGTATCGCGACCGACTGGCCGCGTACTGGCTGACGGTTCTCGTCGGCTTCGCGCTCTGCAGCGGATCGCCCTACGCCGAGATGGCCGGCGGCGGCATCGCGGGCACGATTGTGGCATTGCTAGTGCCGCGACGGTCGCTGCTCGTGCCTCGACACCCTTCAACTTTGATTCCCGGTGGCAGCACGCACAGCTTCCCTCTCGGAGCATTTCGCGGAACGGCGATGATTTTGTGCGGCATCGCGCTGGGTAGCCGTTGGGTAACGGGGAGTCTGGCTCAGGAAACACCTCCGCGCGCCACAGTCCCGTCGCGTGAGGCCACTCGCAAACCGAGTACGAACGGAATCGGCGCGGCTTCCCCGAACGAACCGACTTCCGGCGCGACGGCCTCCCACCCGGACTCGTTGTTGTGGAATGCCGATGCCGAAGCGAAGTCAGCGGCAGTTGCGGCACGAGCCGCGAACTCGGTGTTTGTCCCCGTCGATGCGGACGGGTTGCCGTCGCAGACGCAGACGCTGGTCTACGTCGCGCCCGATTTGCTGACACGATTGAAAGAGGCGGCACACGCGGCGGCTCCGGCTCCCGACTGGCTGATCGCATCCGCCCGGTATCGAGCTGTGGTGAACAATTCGGGCAGCGTGAGCTTACTGGCGAAGTTCCGCATCCACGTTCTGAATGACTCGACCGAACACTCGATTCTCATTCCGATCGCCGACGCCGTGCTGGCGGGAGCGGACGCTTGCCGAGTCAACGGACAACTCCATTCCACAACGATGGCTCCCGACGGTCGCGGCTTTGTGATCGCCCTGCCACGCGCGGCAAAGGCGGCGGCGTTCGATGTCGAATTGGACCTGAAGCGCGTCGCGAACAAGACTGCGGCGGGAGGGAGCTTCACGTCGTCGATCCCGCGTGTCGTCGATTCCCAACGGACGTTGGAGTTGGCTGAGCCGGTCGAGTATTTGGAAGTCTTGGGCGGACGCGGAGCTTCTACTCGCTCGGCCGATCGGCGCACGATCACGCTCGATTGCGGTTCGACATCGCAGCTCGAATCCCGCTGGTCGGTCGCGGCTCTGGAATCGAAGCCGGGACGGGTCGAGGTCTCGGCGCTACAGGTGCTCGATATCCGACCGTCGGTCGCCGAGTTGCGGTTCCGCCTTCACTGCACTCCGCTCGATGGCTCGCTCGATTCCCTCGAACTGGACCTGCCACCAAGGTGCCTCGTGCGCGACGGCGATGTTCGCGCTGCGGGGTTGCTCCGCACCGAAGTCGTCAGCGCTGCCGAGGGCGTTCCCAAACTGCGTGTCACGTTCGACGCCCCGCAGAGACGCCCGTTTTCATTGGAAGGGACACTGCTGATCCCAACCCCCGAATCGAATGGCGCAGTCCCGCTGCCGCGCTTCGGACTGACACGCGGCGGTGCCGTGCGCGTGGTGCCGCAGCAGAACTGGTGGTGGATCGGCGCGGGGTCGGAGTTCCGTGTCGAGGCCCAGAATCTCGACCTCGAATCGGCGGCCGGGTTGTCGGCGACTGAGTTCCTCGCGGCGTGGGGCGACTCACCGCCGAGAGGGCGACCACACAGTGTGTTTCAACCGCGCGACGGGGAATCGCCGCAGTTCGCGATTTCACCACAACTCGCGCGTCGTCGGGCTGTGCGCTGGACGCAGTCGGGCCACATCGACAAGCGTCGGCTGGAATGGACGCTCGACGCGCGACTCGAGGCCACACAGGCTCCCGTCTATCAGCATGTGCTGTTCGTCGATCGTCGCTTGCAGATTGAGTCGATCTCGATTCGCGAGAACGGTGCCGAACGCTTGATTCGCTGGTCAGAGACGAAACAGGGAGCCTCACCAAATCGCGTCGTGGTGTTCCTCGGCGACAAAACGACCGGCGTGCAACAGTTGACGCTTAAGGCGGGAATGCCGCTGCGTCACGGACAGGATGTGCCGTTGCCCGTCGTGCGGTGCGAGGAAGCGGAACTGGTCGAATCGGTGTGGGAGCTGTCTCGTGAAGCGGATGTCGATGTCGATCTGAAACTGCCACGCAATGTTCCCCCGTTTGAAGTCGCGACCGATCCGGTCGAGGTCGGTGCGCCGGTGCTGGTGGCCCGTTACCAGATCGCCGATCCCGATCCGAAGGCAGTCATCAGCGTGTCGTCGCGTCATGCCCAATGCACCGCGCGCACCGTGGCCGTACTCGCCAAGACCGACACCCGCGGTTGGAAACTGACCGGTCAGTTGTGGCTCACACCGCTCGGCGAATCGCCGCGCCGATTGGGAGTCCGCTTCCCCGCGAATGCCGTCGATCCCGCACGCGTGCGGATCGAGCAGGCCGAAGCAACGTGGCACGAGCCGGTCGATGGCTTTCGACGACTGGACCTGACGCTGCCGCTCAATGATCCGACGGAAGTCACGCTGTCGTTCGACATCGTGGTGGAAGAGCCGACGCGCGGGGATTGGGAGCTGCCGTGGCCCGCGCCGCTGCAAGCGACCTCGCACGAGATGTGTCTCGTTGCCACTCCGGCCGATGTGTGGACGCCGCTCGTCGGGACGGAACTCAAGCCGGATGAATCGCCCGGTTGGGCGGATGAATTCCTGTCCGAACGGTCGCCCGACGCGACGTCCGCGATGTATCGCCTCGAAGCGGCTCCCGTGCGGTTGCACCGGCAGGCGGCGATAGCTCAAGTCGATGAGCCGCTCGTGCGGTTGCTCGATCATGCGCTGTGGCTCGCCCCCGACGGAGGCCGTCGCGGGTTGACCCGCGCGTTCCTGTCGCAGACACGCGACGCGATTGAGTTCAATCTTCCCGCCGGCCTGCAACCGATCTCGCTGTTCCTCGATGACCGACCGCTCGCGCTGCCGTCCGGCACCACGGGACCGCTCCGAGTGCCGCTGGTCGGCGGCGGGCGCGAGTCGATCCTCGCGCTGGTCTGGGAACAGTCTCTCCCGCCATCGTCCGGCAACGCACGCAGCGAATGGGCCTTGCTGCCGTGGCCGACTCAGGTGAAGGTGGCTCGGTCGCTGGTCACGGTTCTGCCACATCGCAATGGCTTGCTGATTGGACGAGGTGACCTGCCGCAGACCGATTGGATGGATGCCGCGTTCGATCGGTTGGAGATGCTGCTCGACCGACAACGGTCGCTTGTCAACGATCCGCGCGCAGTGGCGGCGAATCGCGAGTTGACCGACGAACTTCAGGCTCGCGTCGCAGCGCGGTTACCGTCGCGCACGGCTCAAGCGTCGGCCGCTCTCACAGCGCGACTCGAACGCTGGCGCGGCATCGTCGAAACGATCAACGATCTGGAGCGACCGGCCACGATCGACAAACAGCCGCTCAACGATCGGCCACTCCGTCACCTCGAAGAACAGTTCGTCGATCACCCGGACGCCCTGCGAACCGTGGCGACGGCCGAAGCGCCGCGAGTCGGTTTCTGGCTCATCGACCGTCGTTGGTTGGCGTTGCTGCTTGGACTGTTACTCAGCCTGATCGCGATCCCGTCGCTGAGGTATCTTATCCGGCTCGAACGGGGCGAATGGTTGAGTACCCGCGTGACCATCTCATGGTTGCTGCTGGGAGTGGTCTGGTGGTTCTACCTCACACCAGGGTTCCTCGGCCCGCTCGTCATCGCGATGGCCGCGATCCGTACCGCAGTCGTTCACGGCCCACGTCGGCAACGAATGACGAATAGCGAATAGCGAATAGCGAATAGCGAATCCGCTACCACTTTCCTTCGCACGCCTGCCATCCGATCGTCACGGCTCCCGCGACCAGGCAGTAATAGGCGAACCAGTGCAGCTTTTGCTTCGAGAGCATCCGAATCAGAAACCGCAGCGCGGCGATGCCGACGAAGAATGAGACCAGTGCTCCCATGCCATAGATGCCCCACGGCACGTTCAATGCATCGGCCGAACCGGGACGTAGCAGCTTCACCGCGTCGAGCAACACCGCGCCGCCAATGACGGGGATCGCGATCAGAAACGAGAACGTGGCGGCCGACTCGCGCTCCATCCCGCAGATCAAACCGCCCGAGATCGTGCAGCCTGAACGAGAGACGCCCGGCAGAATCGCCACCGCTTGAAAACAGCCAATGATTAGCGAGATCGGCCACGGCAACCGCCGCTCGCCGATGTGTCCTCCCTGATACATCTGCCCAATCAACAGCACGCCACCCGTCAGCAGGAAGCCATATCCCGCCAGCAAAGGCGACTCGAACAGCTTTTCAAGCGTCTGCTTGAATCCGATGCCAATGATCGCGGCCGGGATCGAAGCGAGGACGATCGTCAGGCAGAGCCACCAATCCATCTCTGCGAGAATCCTTCTTAGTCGCTCGAAATAGACGACCACGATCGAACCGAGCGTCCCCAGATGCAGCGCGAGAATCAGCGTGAGCGACTCTTTCGCGATGGGGCCGCTCTGGCATCGTTTGAGCAACTCGTTGCCAACCACCAGATGACCGTCCGAACTGATCGGCAGGAACTCAGTGACCCCTTGGATCACGGCCAGCACCAGAATCCGAAACGTGTCGTTCATCGAGCCTGCATTCCCTCGCGAATCCGCGATCATTGCCATGCGCCGTAGATATCTCGCGCGGCGGTAATGAGACTGTCTTGGTGAGCCGGGAGGCATCAGCCCCCGGACTCTTTGCACATGAAGTCTAGGGGCTGCAGCCTCCCAGCTCACCAAGACCGACTTTGTTGATCCGCCACCGCGCGCGGAGTCTAGTGGCGACCTTACAACCGGTCGAGATCGGTCTGACCGTGGGAACCGCGTCCTCGCGAAGTTTTCATACGCGGGCGAGTGACGCTGAAAAGTTGCGTAGAAAATCACTTGATACTCGCGGCCCGGCGGGAGCCTCGCTTACGTTTTCACCAGCGACTCCAACATGGCGGCGACTCGTTTAAACACCGGCATCGGGATGGCGTGGCCCCCGCGAAATGGAATGAACTCAACCTGCGCCCCGGCCTCCGTGAGCATGTCCCGCAACCACTCTGCCGCTTGGAACGGCAAGATCGGATCAGTCGTGCCGTGACTTTGCAGCACCGACAGTCCAGCGCGACGTGACACCTGTTCGCGCCAAACCGCTTCATTGAGCAGTGTTCCCGACAGGACGATCAGCCCCGCCGGGTTCTCGGTCAGATGCAGTGTGACTTCCGTCGCCAGCATCGATCCTTGGGAAAAGCCGCCCAAAACAAATCGTGACAGCGGGACGCCGCTCCGTTCGCTCCACTCGGCAATCAACGCCAGCAGACGCTCGCGCGCGAAGTCGAGTCCCTCGGGATGTTCGGTGCGCAGGTCGCGAAACTCACCGGTCGTCATCGCCCGTTGCAGCTTCGCCATGTCGAGGTGCCACCACGCCCGGCCATCCGGCATTCCGGCCTCACTCAAGTCCAGCGGCGCGGCGGGAAACAGAAACTGCACACGCTCGGCCAATGCGGGGGAGTGTTCGAGCAACTCGGGGCCGAACGGAACCAGATCGGTCCCCGACGCACCGAACCCGTGGCACAGCACCACGATCATCTGCGGCGATGTCCCCGCTGGCAGCGCGTCCACCACGCAACAGTCCAACCCACCCACATTCACGGACAGTACATTCATCAGACCAACACCTTTCGATTCCAAGCTGGGACGCAGAGCAAACACGATCCCGAATTATTCACCACGAATCACACGAATACGCACGAATCAAAACTGCGGAAAGAAGTGTGCGATGTCATGGGCTTCAGGTACGGTTCGGCAGTCTGTCTTCTGGCTTGCGCCCTGAAGCCTGTTTTGATTCGTGCGTATTCATGAGGCTCGTGGTTCCTCATGAATCATCCGGGCGATGACGAACGCTCCGTTTGCAAAACGGCGGGCGAATTCTGACAATCCGCCGCCTCAATGTCTGCCTCGTGAACCGTCCCCCCAAGGAGCTGCCGATGCGTTGCTGGAAGCGTTCTGTTTGTTTGTTGCTGGCTGGCGTGCTGGCTTTGTCGTCGCTCACTGCCTCGTCGCTCACTGCGGCCGACGTGAAAGATCTGATTGCGCCGAACGCGGAAGTGAAGAAAGTCGTCGGAGACTGCAAGTTCACCGAAGGACCGGCCTTCTCGCCTAAGGGATTTCTGCTGTTCAGCGACATCCCCAACTCGCGCATCGTGAAGGTTGAGGCCGACGGAACATCGAGTGATTTCCTCAAGCCGTCGGGCAACGCGAATGGTCTCGCGTTTGATGCGGCCGGGAACCTGTATGCCTGCCAGGGTGGATCACGCCGCGTGGTGAAGATCACTCCGCAAGACGGCAAGGTCGAATCGCTCTGTGACAGCTACGACGGCAAGCCAATCAATAGTCCGAACGATCTGGCTCTCGACGGTCACGGCGGTCTGTACTTCAGCGACCCGCGTTATGGTGCCGACGCGAAGATCGACCAGCCCTGCATGGGTGTCTATTACATCGACGCGGCGGGCAAGACGACGCGTGTGATTGATGACCGCGCGCGGCCCAACGGAATCCTTGTCACGGCGGACGGCAAGACGTTGCTGGTCGCGGAACCCAACAAGCGCGAGTTGTGGAGTTATGAGATCACCGGGCCGGGCAAGCTTGGCTCCGGCAAGATCATCTTCACCGGCGACATGACTCTGGACGGAGGCGGTCCCGACGGGATGTGCCTCGACGCAGAGGGCCGCATCTACGCGACCTACAAAAGCGTCGTCGTCCTCTCCTCCACGGGCGAGTTGATCGGCCGCATCCCCGTTCCCGAGCAACCGGCCAATTGCAAGTTCGGCGGTCCCGCCAACAAGACGCTCTTCATCACGGCTCGCACGAGTTTGTATTCGCTCGAAATGTCGGTGGCCGGAGCCGCGCTGGTCGCCTCAGGACCGAAGCCCGCGCCCCAACTCAGCCAAACTTCCGATCGAACCACGCGCAACGTGGTCGGAGCAAACGTCCGCACGCCGTTCATAAAGCGCGCCTCCAACGAACGAGGCGCGTACCGTGGACCGGCTCGCCGCACGCAGGACAAGAAGGAAGAAGTGAAAGGCAAGCCGGACGAAGCGGCCTCGAAGGAGATGAAGTTTGGCGAGATCACGCTCAATGTTCCCGCCTCGTGGAAGCAGCAGGAGCCATCGAACAAGCTGCGTCTCGCTCAGTTCAAGATTCCCGCTGCGGAAGGAGATGAACATCCGACCGAACTCGTCATCTCGTCGTTCCCCGGCGGCGGTGGCGGTGTCGATGCGAATCTCAAACGCTGGGTCAGCCAGTTCAGTTCTGACGGCCGCAAGGTAAAGATCACGACGGGGGAATGCCCGCAAGGCGCTTACCACTTCAGCGACGTGAAGGGGACGTTCGAGTACACCGCCGGTGGACCGTTCGCTGGCGGCAAGAAGGAACTGCGACCCAACCACCAGTCACACAGCGTCGTCCTCGTGACGAAGGATAAAGAGGTCTACTTCCTGCGCCTGACCGGCCCCGAAAAAGCCGTGACCGCCGCCGAGAAGTCCTTCCGAGCCGCCTTCGGTGCCGACGCCAGCAAAGAGAAAGACTACGAGATTTGACACGAGCGGTCAGGCCGTAGGCCGGACCCTTGGCCCGGTCTAGTGGGCATTTCAAAACTAGCCCGACGCGCAAGCGAGAGCTTCACCGTCATCGAATGCCCAGCCCTCGCTTGCGCGTCGGGCTAGTTGTTCGAGGCGAAAACAGGTTTTGAAATGCCTGCTACGCAACTCAGTCCATGACATCACACGGCCCGGCTGGCCCTCTGGCCGGGCTGCTTTCGTGAAGGGATCGACGATGACCCGCACATTTCTCTGCGTGGGATTGGCCCTGCTGCTGACCTCAACTTCATTCGCACAGAATGCGGTCGCGCAGGACGACGAGGACGAGTTGCCGTCCGGCTTGCTGGCCGAATATTTGACGCTGGGCCATACCGTGCGGCGTGTCGATCCGGACATCGCTTTTGTGTGGAACCAAGCCGCGCCCGACGAACGCCTCGCCGCTGCACCGTTCAACGCGAAGTGGTCGGGGAGCATCCTCCTGCGCGGCGAAGGCAAGACGAGGTTCCACGCCTTCGTGCAGGGAAAGGTTGAGGTCCGGATCGACAACAAAGTCGTCGTATTTGGCGAGGCGGACAAGCCCGCATGGTTGAGCGGCGGTGAGTTTGATTTCGGCTTTGGCGAGAAGCCGTTCGCAGTGACGTTCACTCGCACGGGCTCGGCCGCCCAACTGAAACTCTACTGGTCGTCGAATGAGTTTCCGCTCGAACCGCTGCCTTACCACATCCTCTTTCACGAAGCGCCTGCGCCCGAGATCGCTCTCGCTGCGCGGGGCCGCGTGTTGTTCGAGGCTCATCGCTGCGCGAACTGCCACGGGGAGGTTGATGGTCGAGGGTTGACGGTTGAGGGGCAGACAAAGGCGACCTCCGCAACGGCTTCCACTGACAATCAACCCTCAACCTTCGACCATCGACTCCCGCTTCCCGCGCCATCACTCAAACACGTCGGCCAAGGGACGAGCCGTGCGTGGTTGGTCGAGAAGGTAGTGGGTTCGCGCACGTTGGGTGAAGTGAAGGCCGCAGAGGAAGCAGAAGAGAAGACCCCTCACCCTAACCCTCTCCCCGCAGAGCCGGGGCGAGGGGACAAAGCCGAAGACAAAGAGAAAGGCAAAGCGGAAGGCAAGATGCCCGCGTTCGGCTTCACGCGCGAGGAGGCCGAGGCGGTGGTGGCCGCTCTAATCGAACAGGCTCAGCCGGTGAAGCTCGATGCGCCGCCGAAGTTGAAGGACTCGGAACGTGACAAGGATTTGAAAGAAGGTCGGACGCTGATCCGCTCGGTCGGGTGCTTGGCCTGCCACACGTATGACACGCTTGGCGAGGCGACTCCGTTTGGCGGAGGGTCGCTCACTGACATCGGTCAGCGCCGTTCGGCCGATTGGCTGGCGACATGGCTCTTCAATCCGATGCAATTGAACGAACACGCGCGGATGCCGGTTGTCACGCTCAGCGACAAAGAGCGGGCGCAGATCGTGTTAGCTCTGCTTGTTTCCTCGCCCACGTATTCGGGAGAGAGGGGCGCGGGGACAGAAAAAGAGAAGACAAAGAACAGAAAAGAAGAACCCCTCACCCTAGCCCTCTCCCCGCAAAGCCGGGGCGAGGGGACCGGAAAAGAGAAGGCAAAAGAAGAAAAGGAAGACCCGGCGCAGGTGGCACTCGGGCGGAAGTTAATCGAGTCTTCACGCTGCTCGGCGTGTCATCAGTTGTCCCGTCCACAATCACTCGTTGCGCGGCCTCGTTCGCTCTCGCGGGGTGATCTCGATTGGTTGAAGAGCTGTACTCAGGCGACGAATCGCCAGCCTGGACAGCCGTCATTCTCGCAAGTGGACGAGAAAGCCGTCCGTACCTACGTCGCGACATGGGGACCAGTCGTCCAACAGAATGAACAGAACGGGGGCCGCAAGCCTCTGCCTCTCAATCCTCAACCCTCAATACTTAACCCTTCTCGCTTGCTCGAACAGAAGAACTGCCTCGCATGTCATGACCGAGACGACTCGAAGGGCCTCTCTCGACTGGCCGCTTCGATTGCGAAGGCCGACGAAACGTTGAGTGGCCTCCACATGACGTTGATCCCACCGCGATTGCATGCCGTGGGAGACCGGCTGCACGACGAGGCGTTGAAGGACGCCATCATCGGTGGGCCGAAGTCGCCGCGTTTGAGTTGGCTCCGCGTGAGGATGCCTCGATTCCAGCACACCGATGAGGAGAAGTCGGCGCTCGTGGCGTATCTGATCGGCCATGATCGTGTGCCGGGAGGGGTTGACGGTGGAGGGTTGAGGGTTGAGGGGCAGACAAAGCCAAACGACGCCGGTCCTCCTTCTGGCTCTCCACCCTCAACCCTCGACCCTCAACCCGCCGCGCAACGACTGCTCGCGGGTCGCGAGCTGCTCGGCGGCAAAGGCTTCTCGTGCGTGGCCTGTCATGCGGTGAAGGACTACACGCCGAAAGTGACAGCCCTAGGAACGCGCGGCTCGAACCTGCATCTGCTCGGACAGCGGATGCGGCCCGAGTATTACTACCGTTGGACGCGCGCTCCGCTGCGGATCATGCCCGGCGTCGAGATGCCTAACTATCAGCGGCCTCATCCGACGATCTTGGTCAGTGCTGGTGCGACTGATCCGCTTCGTGACCAGCTCACCGCGATCTGGGAAGCACTGAATGATCCGAATCTTACCGCACCGACCAATCCGGCGGTCGTCGAGCAGTTGCTGACGGTCAACAAGGGTGAGCAGGTTCTCATCGTGCGCGATGTCTTTACCGTTGCGGGATCGGCCGAGAACACGGTGGCCCGCCCCTTCGCGTTCGGACTCGACAACGGGCACAGTGCGTTGTTCGACCTCGACACGGGCAGCCTCCGCGCGTGGACGCTCGGCGATTTCGCGCGGCAACGTTGCGAGGGCAAACGCTGGTACTGGGACTTGGCGGGAGTGGCACTGGCCACCGGCTTCGACAAGCGGTCCGAACTCCTGTTCATCGACAACAAGTCAGGCGACGTGATCTCGCCCGAGAATGGCTGGAAGTACGAAACGCAATTCAACTTTTTCGCGACCTCACACGACGGGTACTTCACTTACGACCTGACCGTCAGCAAGGGGGATCAGAAACATTTGCTCTGGGTTCATGAGAGCTTCCATCCGGACCCGAACCGCCGGTCGTTGGGTTGGACGAGGATGATCGGGATCCACCCACGCAGCGGTACAGGTGAGATGACGATCACCCCGTGGCATCGCGGTGCGGTTCCCGAATCACTCCACAGCACCGCCGCCATCACGATTGAAGGACAGGAGAAGGCACGGCCAAAAGAATTGCCGACCACCGCGCGCCCGTTTGAACTGCATTACCCTCAGGCTCCCTTCAAACATCAGCCGGTCTACTTTCAGTTGTTGATCCACTACACAACGACTTTGGGACGAGTGGAGGCCGCCAGCCCGAACCCACCTGCGCCGCCGCTCGTCAGTGCATCCGATCGCGTCACGTCGGTCCCCGGTTTTCGCGGCGAGCGACTGCCGCTGCCGAGGTCGATCATGCCGACGGCCATGACGTTCGACGACAAGTCCCGTCTGGTCTTCACGTCGCTGAAGGGACACGTTTATCGGGTTGAGTCGGGCCAACCGCCGACTACCTCGCAGAAAGGAACCGGAGAGCCGCTCATGCTGACGACGCTCACCGAAGGACTGGCCGCGCCGTATGGCGTGCTGTGGCAGTCGAAGGAACCCTCAGGCAAGTACCCCGGCCAGCCGAGCCTCATCGTTGCGCACAAGCCCGAGTTGTTGGCGCTGATTCTGAAGGACGACAACAAGATTGCTCAACGCGAAGTGCTGGCCACCGGCTGGGGGATCACCGACGACTACCACGACTGGACCTGCGGTATTGTGCAAGACTCAGAGGGAAACCTGCTGATTGGCCTCGGCAGCGACTACGCCTTCAAGAACCGCCCGAAGGAGAACTCACGCTGGCGAGGCGACATCTTGCGGATCGATCCTCACGGGAAGATCGAGTCGATCGCGCGGGGCCTCCGCTATCCAACGGGTCTCGCGATCGACGATCGCGACCGGCTCTTCGTCACCGACCAGCAAGGCGTTCAAAACACCTTCAACGAACTGAACCACGTTCAAGAGGGACGGCGCTACGGTGTCCCGAGCCGCCACGAACCGGAGCCGGACGCGCCCGCCGAGCCTCCCGCCGTACAGCTTCCGCATCCTTGGACGAGGAGTGTGAACGGGTTGGTGTTTGTGCCACGTAGGTTGGGCACTCCTGCCCGACCTGCTTCGGAAGGTGAAGAGAAGAGGACGGGCAAGAGTGCCCATCCTACTGAGGAGGCGTGGCCGCTCGCCCCGCTCGCCGGGCACTTCCTCGCGGTCGAATACAACAACAACTCGATCATCCGCATGTCGATCCAGGATGTCGGCGATGTGACGCAGGGAGCGGTCTATCCTTTCAGTCGGCCCACGTCGGCGAATGAGGCTCCGCCATCGGCGACGCCCAACAGCGGAGGCAAGCCGCAGCCGCAGGACTCGTCGAGCTTCATCGGTCCCATTTGCCTCGGCGTCAGTCCAGCGGGCGAGATCTACGTCGGGGGCTTTCAAGACGGAGGCTGGGCGGGCGGGCTGAACATGGGTGACATCGTAAAGCTGACACCGGAAGCGGCACTGCCCAACGGACTGCGAGAAATTCGAGCTACCTCGCACGGCTTCGACCTCGAATTCTTTCATCCCGTCGATGCGGAACTGGCCGGGCAAACGAGCCAGTACAAAATCTCGGGCTACACGCGCGTCTGGAAGGGAGACTATGCGACGCCCGACTCGGGCCGTCACACGGGTGAAGTGACTGACGTGCAGCTCGATGACGCCGCACGAACGGTCTCGCTCACGGTGAAGGGGCTCAAGCCGGGCCACGTCTACGATGTTGCGGTCGGTGAAATCGGTCGAGCCGATCAACGAACGCTCTGGCCCGCGATCGGGCACTACACGCTGCACCGCATTCCGGAGTAAGGTTCATTTCATGGTCACGATTCTCATCACTGGAGCGACTCGCGGTTGCGGACGCGAGATGGTTGAGCGGTTCATTGAGGCGGGACACACGGTCGTCGGGTGTGGCCGTTCTTCCACGCATGTCGCCGCGCTGACGAAACAATTCGAGATGCCACATCGCTTTGATGTCGTGGACGTGGCCGATGACGGTCAAGTCGCGGCGTGGGCACGATCCGTGATCGAGGCGGGTCTCGTACCCGATCTGCTCCTCAACAACGCAGCGTTGATGAACGAACCGGCTCCGTTGTGGGAAATTGCCGCCGACGAATTTGATCGAATGATGAAAGTGAACGTGTGCGGAGTGGCCAACGTCATCCGGCACTTCGTCCCGGCGATGATCGAGCGAAAGAAGGGCGTGATCGTCAACTTCAGTTCCGGCTGGGGACGCAGTACGTCGCCCGAAGTCGCACCGTACTGCGCGACGAAGTACGCGATCGAGGGCTTGTCGCTGGCTCTTGCCCAAGAACTGCCACGCGGCATGGCGTCGATCCCGCTCAACCCCGGCATCATCAACACCGAGATGCTGCAAACCTGCTGGCCCGACGGCGCGAACCGTTATCCCACTCCAGACCGCTGGAGCCGTGTGGCCGTTCCATTCCTGCTGAGACTCGGCGCGAAAGACAACGGACGGTCGTTGAGTGTGCCGGGGTGAAATGGCTTCTTGGGCGTCAGCCGGTCTTTTTCTCTCTGAGCGCGGGACGTGAGTCCCCCGGTTCGACCGACAACGCACGCCCGTGCGGAACCAGGGGACTCACGTCCCCCGCTCAGAAAGGCGACGGAAGGGCTTACGCCCCAGTAGCCGACCACTCACCGCTGAAGACTTCGGTGGCCGGGCCCGTCATGAAAACATCGCCGCTGGCGGACCATTCGAGTTTGAGGTCGCCGCCGCGCAGGTGGGCCGTGACGGTGCGGTTGGTTCGTCCCGTGAGGACACCCGCCACCGCGCTGGCACACGCGCCGGTGCCGCAGGCCAGAGTCTCACCGCTGCCCCGTTCCCAGACACGCATGATGAACTCGTCGCGCGAGACGACTTGGATGAACTCGGCGTTCACGCGGCGAGGAAACGCGGGGTGACGCTCGATCTGTGGGCCGACGCGCAGCACCCAGTCGTCGTTCACTTCATCGACGAATGTCACACAGTGCGGGTTGCCCATCGAGACGCAGGTCACGTCGATCGACATCCCGGCAACATCGAGTTTCGCGTTCGTGGGGGGATCGCCGGGGAGCGTGGTTGGGATGCGAGCTGACTCCAAAATGGGGGCACCCATGTTGACTGTCACTTGCTCGACCTTGCCACCTGCTCCGGTGAAGAGCTGCATGGTGAGAATGCCGCGCCCGGTCTCGATCTTCAGTTCTGGCTTTCGTGCGATGCCACGATCAGAGACGTACTTGGCGACGCAGCGAATCGCGTTGCCGCACATTTCGGACTCGCTGCCGTCCGCGTTGAACATCCGCATCCGCGCGTCCGCGACTTCCGAGGGGCCGATCAGCACAAGGCCGTCGCCGCCGACTCCCGTATGCCGGTCGCTGATGGCGATGGCGGTCGAGGGGATGTCGGCGGGAGTCGGCTCGTCGAAGCAGTTGATGTAAACGTAGTCGTTCCCCGCGCCGTGCATCTTGGTGAATCGCATGAGCTGTCTCGTTGAGTTAGTTTGAAATTGAGTTGAACCAAAAAGAAAGATGCCGCGACGAACCTGCGTGACCGCGCTCGCCTCCGACAAGTGCGGCGGGATTCTAGCGGCGTTCCCGTTCGATTTCTCGCCAAGCCAGCCGCTCGCATCGCTCCGTCCAATTTGAATTTGCAGAACATGTAGTGTGGGACCAGCGGCGCTTCGCAGCGCCGGCCCACCATGATTGTCCGTTGCGGCGTGATGGTGGGCCGACGCTCGAAGCGAGCTGGTCCCACCCGGCTTTGTCCCCATGGAAACTCGAAAGCACCTCATGTACATCCCCGCCGCCTTTCGCGAGACCGACACCGCTCGACTGCATGGGTTCATGCGGGAAAACAGCTTCGCGCTGTTGACCTCGCACAGCGAACGCGGCTTGGTGGCGAGTCACCTGCCGTTGCTAGTCGATCCGACGCGCGGGCCGCTCGGTACGCTGGCCGGCCATTTCGCGAAGGCCAATGAACAGACCTTGGATGAGGGGACGGAGTGCCTTGCCGTGTTCAGTGGCCCTCATGCCTACATCTCACCGACGTGGTACGAGACTCCGAACACGGTCCCGACATGGAACTACGTCGCGGTTCATGCCTACGGCACATTGAAGGTTGTCGAGGATAAGACCGAACTGTCTCGCATCTTGGAACTCATGGTCGAGAAGTACGAGGGACATCGTCCTCAACCGTGGCCCTTTGACGGCGGGACCGACTTCCACCAGAAGCTGCTCGACGCGATCGTCGGCTTCGGGATCGAGATCACTCGGCTCGAAGGGAAGTGGAAGCTGAATCAGAACCACCCAGCCGAGCGCCGCCAGCGTGTCGTTGCCGCCCTGACCGCAGCCGGCGGCGAGAACAACGAGGCCGTGGCGAAGCTCATGGAAGAAGCATCGCGATAGCCTGTGGTTGTGAAATAGGCGTGTGTGAGTTCGGGGCATTCCATGACTGAGATTTCAAACGTCACACACCACTCGTGGGCGCCACCGGCTTCGCGTCGAACAATCTGCTGATCAGGTCGCGCGGCGGAGGCGAAGTAACAAGGCTCACCAACACGCCCGCCAGGACCGAGGCCAACATGGCCCACAGGACCGGATCGACGCCGAGGACGTAGTACGGGCGGAGCAGTCCGATCGGTCCGATGAGTGGGTCGGGGCCGAGGAACTTGAGAATCGCTTCTTGCAGCGACGACTTCGCGGCTGCTGCTGTCGCCCAGTTTTGAGCGATCCCCGCGAGATACAGTCCGATGTGAACGACGAAGCCTGCGGCCATCGAAGCCAGAACTCCGGGGGCCGTCGCCCGACGCCAATAGCACGCCATGATGACGGGCATCATCAACGTGGCCGCGCCGAGTGAACTGCTGAGGACGACGAGAGCCTGCAAGTACTGAGGCGGATTGAGCGCGACGAGTACTCCAAACAGACCGACACCGACCATCGAGATCGTCGTCGCGCGGCGAACTTGAAGTTCCGTCGCCTTGGGGTTCCACAGCTTCAGGTAGATGTCCTCGACCAGCCCCGACGCGATCACCAGCACGAAGCAACTCACCGACGCCATGATCGCGCCAAACGGTGCGGCCAGAATCAGACCGCTGATGAACTGCCCGCACGGCAGGCCCTGAGTCACGAACAGCGACATGCGCGGGATGACTTCGTCCGACTGCTTCAGCGTCAGATCGGGCAGCAGCGTGTGAGCCGCGATACAGACCATCACCAGCGGGATGTAGATGCAGCAGTTGTAACAGGCCAATAGAAAAATCGACTTCCGCATCACTTCGGTGTTCTGTGCCGCCATGACTCGCACCATGCTGGCCGGTGATGAGAAGCCCGAGAAGACCCACATGCAGAACATCGACACGGCGAGGCTCGGCGGGAGGAAGTCCCGACCCGCCGGACTGTATCCGGGGCCGAAGGCGATGTCGGGAGACTTGTGTTCCATCGCGTATCGCGTCGCTTGTTCCAATCCCCCCGCCATGGGCACGGCCAGACAAACCAGCAGCAGCACGCCAAAGAACATCATCACGCTCTGAAACAGGTCGGTCCAAACACTCGCCAGAAACCCACCGATCAGCGTGTAGCCGACGACTGTCACCGCAAACACGATCAATCCGACGTAATACTTCGCATCCACCGTCGTCATCACATCTTCCGAGAACGCCAACAGGCCCTCGCCCGGCCAAGCGTGCTTCATGATCGTCGCGCCCGCCTTGAACTGGGCGAACATCGTGAACGACAGACACAAAATGATGAGCAGCGACGTGGCGAGACCGACGCGCCAGTCATCGAACCGCGACCGCATCAGGTCGGGCACCGTGAGCGCATTCGTCTGGCGAGAGAGATGCGACAGCCGCTTGCCGACGATCGCAAAGCCGGTCAGCGGGACCATCATGTACGCGCCGATCCACAGCAGTACGATCCAGCCAAAGCTGAACACCAGCGACGGAAAACCCATGAAAGTCCCGCCACTCTGCACGGTCGCGGTCAGAGCCAGCGCCCACGCTCCGAGTCCCCGGTTGCCCAGAAAATACCCCTGCATGAAGTCTTTCTTGTCGATCGCCTTCTGCGCCATCGTCCCCAACCAGACGGAGGCGACGATGAACAGAATCAGCGCAAACAAAACGGCGAATCCGGGTGAGGGAATCTTGGTCGCGGCATCAGCCAACAGCATCGGGAGAACTCCTCAGGGTGAACAATGTCGTCAACACGCGACGTAGTCCGGACCCCTTGGTCCGGCCGAACCAAGGGGGCCAGCCGACATTGAACAGCGATCAAGCGAAGCAACGTCGTGATGGGCAATCAGGGCGGAGACTATACACGCACCAGCCATCACACAGGCAATCCGCAGACTCTCAAATTGCGGATCGACTCGCTGCTCGCAAGTGAGGAGATCGCTGTAGGGCCATCGCCCTTTTTGAATCTGGGAGATTGGGTGCCACGGTCACGGAGCTTCGACGTGGCCGTGAGAATGAGAAACAGCCTTCACTTCCTCGCACGGCCACGTCGAAGCTCCGTGACCGTGGCACCCGCATATTGGCAACGGCGATGGCCCTGAGATCGATGACACCTTGGTTGACGATGTCTTCGCCGCACCCGTAAACTCAGGCCCAATTCGACAATCCATTCCGAAAGGTCTTCGCATGTTTCGCCCTCGTTCCACGATGTTTTTTAGTCTGATTGCTTTGAGTTCGCTCGTCGTGACGGGCTGCCCCGGCAACTCAAACATGACGACCAACGGCGGCAAGGGGACGAATGGCAGCACAACAACGACGCTGACCGGCGGCAACCCGAGCGTCATCAAGATCGTGTCGAGCTTTCCGCGCACCGGCAGCGCGAAGCAGCAGACCGATACCATCGTCAACGGCATCAAGATGGCCATCGACGAGGCGGGCGGAAAGGTCGGTGAGTTCACGATCGAGTTTCTGGACCTCGACGATGCCACCGCCGCCGCCGGGCAGTGGACGGCCGAAGCGGAAACATCCAACGCTGATCAGGCCATCAAGGACGCCGACGTGATGGCGTACATCGGCACGTACAACAGCGGAGCCGCCAAGATTGCGATGCCGATGTTGAACCGGGCCAGCTTGCTGATGGTCAGCCCGGCGAACACGTGGCCCGGTCTCACCAAACCGGGCACCGGCGATCCGAGCGAACCTGAGGTCTACCGTCCCACTGGGAAAATCAACTACGTTCGCGTCGTTCCTGCCGACGACTTGCAGGGATCGCTCGCCGCCGACTGGGCCAAGGAGATGGGTCTCACGAAGGTCTTCATTCTCGACGACAACGAGGTCTACGGCCGGGGCATCGCACAATTGTTCGAGGAGCACGCGGGCGAGATCGGCCTCAACGTCCTCGGTCACGAGAGCATCGACTCGAAGGCCCAAGAATTCAAATCGCTGATGGTCACGATCAAGGCGAAGGGGCCGGACCTGATCTACTTCGGCGGGACGACGCAGTCGAAGGGAGGCCAGATCGCCAAGGATCTCGTCGCCGCCGGATTGACCGCCAAACTGATGGTCCCCGACGGCTGCATGGAAGAGGCGTTCATCACCTCCGCCGGTGCCGAGAACCTCAACGACCGCTGCTTCGTCACGTTCGGCGGCCTCCCCCCGGACAAGCTGACCGGCGCGGGGGCCGAGTTCGTCAAGAAGTACACCGCCAAATACAAAGCTCCGCCCGAAGCCTACGCGATCTACGGCTACGAGGCCGGCAAAGTGACGCTCGAAGCCATCCGCCGAGCCGGCAAAAAAGACCGCGCCGCCATCACGCAGGCGGCTCTCGGAATCAAGGACTTCGACGGAGCCCTCGGCAAATGGTCCTTCGACGCCAACGGCGACACGAGCATGAAAGTCCTCAGCGGCAACGTCGTGAAAGACGGCAAGTTCGAGTTTGCAAAGCTGCTGGGTCAGGCAGAGACCAAGTGATCGTTAGCTAAAAGCGGGAGTTGTCAGAATCGCAAACGAAACCAATTGTTTTGAACATGGTTCGATTCGGGTGACGAATGCCCGCTTCATCGTACGGGGGAAGACCTACGCAATTCGTAATGTTACATCCGTCCGAGGAGCGAGGATTATTCCCAGCCGCTTTGGACCAGTGATGGTCATCCTTCTCAGTCCGCCCGTCTTGGTGTTGTCAATTGTTCCACCGCTCGAACCTGTAATGGTCTTGGGAATAGTCTTGTGGCTCTGTGTATTCATTGGTGGCATTCTCTGGTGGCGAAACCAGCAGACGACGTATGCAATCATTCTCACAACATCAAGCGATGAAGTAACTGCTTGGCAAAGCGCCGATGACAGTTATTGTTCGGAGCTACTTGCTGCTTTGAACGATGCAATTGTTGGATGACGAATGGAGGCCGGAGTCAGGTAGTTCCACTGCATTGGAGCAGTTTGTTCAGCACTGGCTGAACGGGTTGACAACTGGCTTGTTGATGGTGGCCTACGTTCCGAGAACCAACTCAGATGAACCCGCAACTTTTCGTTGAAGTTGATCCTCGGACTTTGCACCTCCCCTCCACGCGACTCACGGGGGCCGATCCTTACAAATTGCACCGACAGATTGCCCGATTCGGAGCGTCAATCTCGGGGATGCCTTCACCGGAAGTCTATCGGGGTAGCGATGGGGAGCTTCTCCTCTACAATGGCGTCACACGCGCAACGCGAGTCGCAAAGTTGCTGCCCGGAAGCCTGATTGCTGTGGAAATCGTGGATGACCTACCGAAACAGGTGGGTCACTTGCCGACTGTTGGGAGTGTGTTGCCATGACAGGTTCTCGAGAAGAGTTGATTCGCTTGATTGAGCAGTTGAGCGACGCTGACCCTGAGTTACGTCTGGGGCAGATGCTCACCAACTTGGCCACGCTGGCACGCGGGCCGCAGCCCGAGTCCGTTTGGGACTGCGAGGACGACGAACTCGCCGCAGCAGCCGAAAGACTGCTGACTCGGATTCAAGAGCGTCATGCTGTGATCGCTTAGCAACTTCAGTAGGGTGCGTGCAGTCTTCGGAACGCACCGTGTGATGTGACTGTTTACTCAAAACGACGGTACACGGACGGTGCGTTCCGAAGACTGCACGCACCCTACGATTACTCGGACCACAACCAACCGATGCCGTTCCTTCTCCTCGCCGATGCCGCCAGTTCCACCGCGTTGGAGCAGTTTGTTCAGCATTGCCTGATCGGGCTGACGACGGGTTCGCTGATCGCCCTGATCGCGCTGGGTTACACGATGGTGTATGGCATCATCGGGCTGATCAACTTTGCTCACGGCGACCTGTTCATGCTGGGGGCGTTTCTGACGCTGACGTTGCTCAGCGCGATCGGGATCGTGGGCATTGAGGCGACCACCGGCGGGGCACTTGTCGGACTGGTGATGTGTTTTTTGGTTGTGCCGGTGTTTTGCGGCGGACTCAATTGGGCCGTTGATCGAGTCGTGTACAAGCCGCTGCGCAATGCTCCGAAGCTGGCTCCGCTGGTGTCGGCCATCGGCGTGTCGTTCATTTTCATGAATGTGGGATTGCTGTGGGGCGGAGCGGCCGATGTGAATTTTCCGAAGCTCGTCTCGTCGCAGAACCTGCTGGGGGACTCGGCGATTCAATTCACGGTCAAGGACTTGCTCGTCGTGCTCATCACCGTGCCGATCATGGTGGGGCTGACGTTGTTCGTGAAGTTCACCAAGCTCGGCAAAGCGATGCGGGCGGTCGAGCAGAATCCCGTCGCGGCCCAACTGATGGGGATTCACGTCGATCGCGTGATCGGGGCGACGTTCGTGATCGGCGGCGCGCTGGGGGGCGTCGCGAGCATCGTGTATTCCCTCTACATCAACACGATCAGTTTTCAGATGGGCTTTCAGAACGGGCTGTATGCGTTCACGGCGGCCGTGCTGGGCGGGATTGGCAAGCTGCCGGGAGCCGTGCTCGGCGGACTGATCATCGGACTGGCCCGCTCACTCGGCTCGGCCTATCTCGGTGAGAAGTGGACCGGGACGCTGGTCTTCACGATCCTGATCGTGATCCTCGTCTTCCGCCCCTCCGGCCTGCTCGGACGCTCGGCACAGGAGAAGGTATGAACCGGCGTTCAGCAAATCTTGGTGAGCCGGGCGGCGTTAGCCCCCGGATTCCTCAGCGAAGAGTCCGGGGGCTGACGCCGCCCGGCTCACCTGATTCATCTCAATCGCATCTTGAGCGGAGGAACCGATGAAATCCTCTTGGCTCCCCCGATTGAAGCCACTGATCCCAGAACTGCTCGGACTGCTCGTCTTGGTGTTGTTCCCGATTCTGCCGCTTGGTTGGCGTGCGCTGCATCTGCCCGAGGTGATTCTGTTCGTCCCGGTGCAGGAATTCCTCGACCGCGTGGCGAGTCAGCTTCCGATCATCTTTATTCTGACGATCCTCGCGCTCGGGCTGAACGTCATCGTCGGCTACACCGGGCTGCTGCATCTCGGGATGGGAGCCTTCTTCGGAATCGGAGCGTATCTCACCGGCATCCTGACCGTGCCGGGATATCCGTTTGAGTGCGGTTTCTGGCTGGCTCTCGTCCTGTCGACGGCGGGTGCGGCGCTGGCGGGAGTCATGCTGGGCGCACCGACATTGCGGCTGCGAGGCGACTATCTGGCCCTCGTCACGCTCGGGTTTGGCGAGGTTGTTCGATTCTCGCTCCGCAACCTGGAGGAGATCACGGCGGGGACTCGCGCCCTGAATCCGATCCCGCCGCCGAACCTGCGCTGGCTGGGTCTCACACCGGGCAGTTGGAGCGACGACATGTGGCCGTTCTATTACCTGACGCTGGTGCTGTTGGTTGGCATCGTCTGGTTGCTGAGGAATCTCGAACGCTCGCGACTCGGCCGAGCATGGGTCGCGATTCGTGAGGACGAACTCGCCGCGACCTGCATGGGGATCAACGCCCCCCGAGCAAAGCTGGCCGCGTTCGCGGTTGGCTCGGCACTGGCCGGTCTGGCGGGGAGCCTCTACGCGACGAAGCTGACCACGACGGCCGGTCCTGATGCCTACGACTTCAACCGCTCGATCATCGTCCTCGCGTGCGTGATCCTCGGCGGACTGGGAAGCATTCGCGGAGTCATCGTCGGCTCAATGTTGCTGATCGGCTTCGATAATGTGTTTGCTCCGATGCTCGATGGCGTGATCCAAAAAGCCAACATCAACCCGACCGGCAGCCGTTTCCTGATGTTCACCAACTGGCGGCTGATCATCTTCGGCCTCGCACTGGTTCTGATGATGCGCTACCGCCCCGCCGGATTGCTGCCCGCCAAACGTGGGGTAGGTTTGTAACCTACCGGTGACAAACTTCTTCAAGCAACAGAACCACGGATGTCACAGATAAGATGCAGTCCAATGATGCTTACTCTTCACTGTCCTGTTCTTTTCTTTATGTGTGTCATCCGTGAAATCTGTGGTCAAACTCTTTCGTCATGAACTAGTCATGATGAGCAGCCCAACTCGACACGGAAGAAAATGCGACACGGGCAGGTAAGAAACCTGACCCTCACTTTGAATTGGATTCGATTCGATGGCCCTGCTCTCTCTCCGAAAATTGACGATGCGTTTCGGCGGCCTGACTGCCGTGAACGGCTTCGATCTGGAGGTCGAGCCGAACAAGATCTATTCGATCATCGGACCCAACGGCGCGGGGAAGACGACGGTCTTCAACGCGGTCACCGGCATCTACTCGCCCACGAGTGGTGAGATCGTCTTTAACGATCGCGATCTGCGGCGGTCAGTCACCTGGCAGATCTACGCAGCGTGCGCGGCGGTGGCTCTGCTCACGGGGATCGGTTCGATGCTGGTGATGGCCAACCTCGACACGATTTGGCGTGTGGCGATCAAGAACAACAACGACGACGAGGCGCGGCAGCCACCGAAAGCTGTGGTCGAGTTCGCAAAGTACGACTCGAACGCCGATGGCCAAGTCACTCTGAACGAATTGAACGACGGAGCGGCTCTGAAACCAGAGGGACTGCTCGCGCGAGGCGACGACAACGGCGACGGGCAACTCAGCCGAACCGAATTTCTGCGAGCAGAACGCTGGCGGTTCGACTGGCCCAACGCACGGCGAGATGCGTTACGACAGCTTCGCGGTGAACCGGGTCTCGTCCGGCGAGGAACTCGCTGGCAGATCGTCCCCGCGACCAGCACGCGACTGTTGGCAACCGTCCCCAATCTCAAGCAAGCGCTGGCGACGCGTGACAAGTTTGCCGAGGCGGTTACGCTTGCGCACAGAGACTGGCAGCCGATCGGGCGCGATGGCAAACAGGTCTTCCTTTCTGCCGATGGGCAGCGCGAACTGTTGTCGGCTCCCGATGTCGACTCTGCGAAGATCAAGCTGGCTCAGTTGAAAGAGGTCGCGGCCGAACAGACGACTCACCGCCGCAACCAGTGGCTCGCTTTGCTGGGAGGAATGGTGGTCGGCGGTCTCGGAACGTACTCGATCTGGCAGCGATCGCGGCGGACTCCCGATGTGATCGCTCTCGGCGGGATCGCCCGCACGTTTCAGAATATTCGCCTGTTTCAGGACATGACCGTGCTGGAGAACGTCCTCGTCGGAATGGATCGCAGTTTCTCGGCCAACGTGTTCGGGATGCTGCTTCACACACCGGGCCAGCGCCAGCGCGAGGCCCATCAGCGCGAGCGCGCTCTCGAACTGCTCGACTTTGTCAGCCTGAAGCCAAAGCAAAACGACCTCGCCAAAAACCTGCCGTATGGCGAGCAGAGACGACTCGAAATCGCCCGGGCTCTCGCGTCCGAGCCGAAGCTGTTATTGCTCGATGAACCGGCCGCCGGCATGAACCCGACCGAATCCGAAGAACTGATGCACCTGATCCGCCGGATCCGCGACACCGGCGTGACGGTACTGCTAATCGAGCATCACATGAAACTCGTCATGGACATCTCCGACCGAATCGCCGTGCTCGACTATGGCCAGAAAATCGCCGAGGGCACGCCCGCCGAAGTCCGCGCCAACCCGCGCGTCATCGAGGCATACCTCGGCAAGGAGGAGGTGAGCTGATGCCGTTGCTGACCGTCGAACATCTGCGCGCGGGCTATGGGCCGATTGAGGTGCTGAAGGACATCTCGCTCGAAGTGAACGAGGGGGAGATCGTCACGATGATCGGAGCCAACGGCGCGGGGAAGACCACGACGCTGATGACGATCTCGGGGGCCGTGCGTGCTCGCGCGGGACGCATCGTGTTTCAAGGGGCTGAGATTCAGAACCGACCGCCGCACGAGATCGTCCGGCTTGGCCTGTGTCAGTCCCCCGAAGGCCGCAAGATTTTTCCGAGGCTCACCGTGCTGGAGAACCTCGAGCTCGGAGCCTACACACGCAACGACACCGCGGGGATCAAGAAGGACATCGACCACGCCTACGAACTCTTCCCGATCCTGCGCGAGCGGAAGGACCAACTCGGTGGCACGCTCTCCGGCGGCGAGCAACAGATGCTGGCGGTCGCTCGCGCACTGCTCGGCCGTCCCAAGCTGCTGCTGCTCGACGAACCATCGCTCGGGTTGGCTCCGCTGATCGTGCTGAAGATCTTCGATGTGATCCGCAAGCTTAACGCCGAGGAAGGGATGTCGGTCCTGATCGTCGAGCAGAACGCGCGACTCGCCCTGAAGCTGGCTCATCGCGGCTACGTCATGGAGACGGGAGTCATCACGATGAGCGACAAGGCCAGTTCACTGTTGAATGACCAGCGGGTGAAGGACGCTTATCTCGGCGAGTAATGGAGTCGCCGCTTGCCCCCCTTGTTCCTGTCTTGCGCAGGAGGTAGGGATTCACGACTCCATTCAAGGTCAGTGCGGCTCACTTGAACCGAGTGCCTGATCATGACTCGGCCTTGGGAATTGGATAGCCGGGGCTGGGCCGTTTTGATTTGGCAATGATGGAGCACCAAGCACGAGGATGCGAATGATGACCAAGCTGCGCCAATTTGTCCGAACATGGTGCCGTTCAGAGCGCCGACAGCGTTTGGCGTTACTCGCCGTGACGTTGTTGTGTTCGCTGCCCGCATCCGCCGTTGAGCCGCTACGTCTTACGACCGACGGCCGAGTGAAACGCGATCCCGTCATTCTCAATCCGCAGGGAACGGAGTTGCTCTACGTGCTGCACGACAAGCCGAACCGGCTGCGGCTGATGAAGCTCACGCTGAAAGACGGCCAGTCCGCGCCGCTACATCCCGATGAGACTCGTTCCGAATTTGAACCGGCCGTGTCGAACGATGGGCGCTATCTGGCCTACGTGCAGAATCGGGGAAACCTCTCGTTGGCGATGGTCGTTCACGACTTGGTCGAAAACAAAATCACTGAACTCCCCCCAGGCGGCGGCTTCTCGGGAATGCACAGCCCAACCTTCACACGGGACAACGCGAGAGTGCTGTTCAGCTACCCCGAAGAAGGGCGGCAGTCGATCTACTCCGTTGACCTAGATTGCAAGAACAGACGCACTGTTGTTGCTTCCGCGGGCGTCAACAACTGGCCGCACTGTTCTCCGGATGGCAAACGACTCGTGTTCAGTTCCACGCGCGACGATGACTATGAACTGTACGTCGCCCATCTGGATGGCTCGGAGTTGCAACGATTGACCACCAGTCCGAAGCAGGACATCCGTCCCAAGTTCTCGCCGGATGGAAGCCGCATTGCATTCACCAGCGGCCGCGATGGCAACTACAACATCTACGTGATGGGAGCCGATGGAAGTGGCCTCGCCCCCGTGACAACTCACGTTGAACACGATGACTACGCGACGTGGCATCCCGATGGCCAAAGCCTGTTCGTCGTGAGCGAACGTAATGGACAGTTTGATCTGTTCTTGGTTCCACTTCCGTAGGCGTGCCGCTCAGGAGACCTATAGAAGAAAGCAGACCGGTCACTCCGTGACCGGAATCTTCGAGCCACGGAGTGACTCGTCTACTTTGGGGCAAGTTGTTTCCTGCCGCTCGCCTGAACAGCCTGAACTTTTCAAACGCATCTGCATCAAGATCGACGATCTGCGGCCCGTAAAAAAACGGTTCATCCAAGGTTTTGGGGGGCTGTCATATATTCATTTATGTGAGTGTTATCCGATCAGCGAGAACTTGGTGTGGTGGAGGGTGAGTAGTCGTTGCTT
>Ga0114966_10000408_pt1 | contig 42283 bp, 26 predicted proteins | sample M_130207_XF_Meta_FD_87029 | JGI IMG/M metagenome (GOLD analysis project Ga0114966, IMG submission 87029) | Freshwater microbial communities from Lake Montjoie, Canada to study carbon cycling - M_130207_XF_MetaG | ecosystem: Environmental > Aquatic > Freshwater > Lake | place: Lake Montjoie... | reverse complement strand
TTTATGCCCGGTCCGCAAACACGAGAATGGGGATTTCTTGTAAACAACAAATGGATGCATAACGATCAATATTTGTCAGAAGGAGTAAAAACAAATGAAAGCAAAAGAAAAAGAGGTCATGGACATATTGCAAGAAGAATGTGCTGAAGTAATTCAGGCGGTTAGTAAAATTAATCGGTTTGGTGCCGATAATGTAAAACCAGGTAAGCCTAAAACTAATCGAGAACATCTTGAAGAAGAATTAGGTGACGTGCTGGCAATGATTGATATCATGATGGAACTAGGTGTTGTATCATGGAGCAACCTCGAAATTGCAAAAAAGGCCAAGATTGAAAAACTTAAACAATGGTCGAATATTTACGAACCGGTTTGAGGAAATTTAGTTATTAGTTGATCCGATGTATCCATACACGCTCTCATCCCGCATACATGAGGTGTTGTTGGTAATCTTAATTTATTAAGAATCTTTTGTTCTATTTCGGCATCAGACACCGGTATTCCATTATTGCTCCATATATTGCCCAATGGTTTATCATTACACGAACTGCCTGAAACCCATCCTAAATGTGATATAGTTAATTTTTCAATTCCCACATTGCATAACATACCAGTATAGACTGGATTTTCTGCTATTTTATTTTCATATCTTTCTTGAAAAGTAGTATTTTTAAAATATTGTTGTTCTTCAACTAATTTGTTTGGAACATATATAGGGGTAATCTTAATTCTTTTTTCTTTAAAAACAGGTTTTTTAAATTCAATAATTGGCTCTTCAATTATTGGTTCTTCAACTATTATTTCGCCGCGCATAATACGTAATTGTTTTTCAGTATAATTAAACATGCCTCCTACATGCTCTGCTTCATTATATAATACATTTTTTGAAACAACTATATTAAATTCAGTTTCAATTTCTAATGCACGTTGCATATCTTGATCAAAATAATCAGGACGTATCGGAACACCAATATCGATATGTTTATCAGATTTTTGAAATGCTTGTATAATAAATTTTATAAGATTTGGATTTTGCCAATAGTGATAACTTAAATGTAAAGAATCAATGTGTGGTGCTATTGCCCACCAATCTAACCAAAGTTTTCCGCCATTGGTAGTAAGATCTATAGTACCACCATTCTCTTTACATAATTTAAGTATCATAGGAAAATCAAACATATCTAATGGCTCTCCTCCATTAAATATCCAATCAATTTTTCTTCCCAATGAATTATAATGATCAATTAATTGTTGAGTGACTTCGATATATTCGAGTATACCTTTTGGGGATTCTCCTCCCCGCAATTTAGTTGGACAATAAGTACATTCTGATGTACAATAATTATTAAGCATCCAATTAATTTGTGTTCTCATTTTTTTACCTTTTCTGTTGACAAATCTAAATAAACATATATAATGTATTTAATATATTCTAGGAATTATAAATGTCAAAGATTAAGATAGCGGAACTTTTCTACTCTATACAGGGCGAGGGTAGATATATGGGAGTACCTAGCGTGTTCCTTAGAACTTTTGGCTGCAATTTTTCTTGTAGGGGCTTCGGTATGCCACGCGGCGAACTGAGTACAGAAGTTGAAGATATTGCACAAGTGGTTCATTTGTATAACGATTACAAACAACTACCACTAGTTAGCACAGGGTGTGATAGTTATGCCAGTTGGGATCCACGCTTTAAAGATCTAAGTCCATTACTTACTACTGATGCAATTGTAGAACGCATTATGGAAATACTTCCCCATGGTGAATGGCGTGATGAACATTTAGTTATTACAGGTGGCGAGCCATTGTTAGGCTGGCAAAAGCAATATCCAGACTTGTTGAAGCATCCTAAGATGAAAGGTCTTAAAGAGATTACCTTTGAGACAAATGGCACAATGAAGTTAACAACAGAATTTAAACAATATTTGCACACCTGGAAATATCATTCTGATGATATTGACTTCTGGAGAGACGTTACATTTAGTGTAAGTGCCAAACTGCCATGCAGCGGAGAGCCGTGGGAGGATGCTATCAAACCTGAACGTGTATTTGAGTATGAAGAATATGGTACAGCATATTTGAAGTTTGTTATTGCCACAGAAGAAGACTTTACTGATGCAGAACGTGCCATTGCCGAATATCGTAATGCAGGATTTACAGGTCATGTGTACCTAATGCCAGTCGGCGGTGTTGAAAGTGTGTATGCAATGAACAATCGTAATGTAGCATTGTTAGCAATGAAACATGGACTAAGGTACAGTGACCGACTACAAGTTCCACTATTTAAAAATGAGTGGGGTACTTAATGGGTATCTTAGATCAAGCTGTTATACCAATTAAAAAGAATACTATGAAACAATTTATTAAAAAACTATTTGGCATTAAAGATATAGAATTGATTAAAAAAGAAGAGCCAGTAAAACTTTCTCCAAAAGAAATTGCTACTGCAAATAAAGAACCATGGGTTACTGTATTAGATACTCATGTTAACAAAGATAATATACGTAATGGATTTTTTGAACTTGATTGGAATGAATACTTTGTGTTACAATTAAGAGCAAATGGATATAAAGGTGATTCCGAAGAAGCAGTAGTAGATGCTTGGTTTGGAGAACTTTGTAGAAATGTTGGAAACGATTCAGGTGTTAATATGAATCAAAGAACTGCCGGTTTTATTGATGTAAATAATTTAGGTAATGGAAGAAAAGAGAATTCTTAATGACGCAAACATATATTCTTGTAGATACAGCTAATACTTTCTTTAGAGCCCGACATGCTACTCGTGGTGATCTTAATGACAAGATTGGTATGAGTCTTGCCACTGTACTAGGTAGCGTTCGTAAAGCATGGAAAGACTTTAAAGGCGATCATGTTATTTTCTTTTTAGAAGGTCGCAGTTGGCGAAAGGATGTGTATGCTCCTTACAAGCGTCAACGCACAGAAGCCCGGGCTGCTCAAAGTCCTAAGGAAGCAGAAGAAGATCGTGTATTTTGGGAAACATTTGATCAGTTTAAAGAGTATATTACTAACAAAACTAACTGTACTGTATTACAGCATCCGCAACTAGAAGCAGATGATTTGATTGCAGGTTGGATACAAACTCATCCGTTAGATAACCATGTTATCATTTCGACAGATGGAGATTTTGCACAACTCATTGCACCCAATGTCAAACAATATAACGGTGTAATGCAAATTACCACTACAGACAAAGGATACTTTGATGAGAAGGGCAAATATGTAATTGATAAAAAAACTAATTTGCCAAAGGGTCCTCCAGATCCTGCATGGTTACTTTTTGAGAAGTGTATGCGTGGCGATACTTCTGACAATATCTTTAGTGCTTATCCGGGAGTACGTGAGAAAGGGACAAAGAATAAAGTTGGTCTCCGTGATGCGTTTGCTGATAGAGAATCCAAAGGCTGGTCTTGGAACAATCTCATGTTGCAGCGGTGGACTGACCACGAGAGTATTGAACATCGTGTATTAGATGATTATAACCGCAATGTAGTACTTTGTGATTTAACGGCACAACCAGATGATGTTAAATTGGTAATTAAAGAAACAATAGAAACTGCTACAAAGGCAGAAAAGAATATTTCTCAAGTAGGCATTAGGTTATTAAAATTGTGTGCAGAGTATGATTTAATTAAAATCAGTGAACAGGTACAAAGTTATGCAGAACCACTCAATGCAAGATATAGTATATCTTTGCCCGTATAAAAAACTTGTTCCTATAAAATAAAAAAGTATAAGGTTATTCCAATGAACATTATATCAAAAGTATTAATACCAAATAAAGAATGGATCCTTGAGGATTCGGGCAAAAAGATAGGATCTATTGCTAAAAATAAAAAAGGTTATACGTTTTTACGTAAAGGTCAAGCTATCAATATTAAAAATTATAAAGACATAGTTGACAAATTAGATGTAGTGTCTAAACATAAATTTGAAATAGAACCACTTACACATTTTATATATGACTATCCTTGCAGTTCGAAACCACATGGGTCTGTGTATGATGTAAAGAAAAAATTACCATTATTTGCTAAAAGTTCAAAAAGCAAAAGTCAATACTGTGCAGGCTATTATATAATTCAATTCCGAAAAGGGTGGGTTAAAAGTTTTTGTCCTAAGCTAATAACTATAGATAGAAATCCTTATCGAGGACCTTTTAAAACAGAAGCAGCAATGAAGGCAGCCTTAGCTAGTGTAAACAAAGCATGAAACCAATTAACGTATTTCCTATAGAAGACTTTTTAGATAAAGCAAGAATTGCCAAAAAAAGTGGACAAAAAACATTAGCATTAACTGCTAAAGAATACAACGATTTATATGATAGTATTAGCATGGCAATGACACGACTAACTGGTAAATTAGATCAAACATTGTCAGCTATTGTGGAAACTAAAGTTCCGGATAAGATTGAAATTAAAATGGATGGTGGTAATTTCTAAAAATTCTGGCTAAATATATACGTACTTTTGGAGATACGTATATGTCAAGACCGAAACCTAATATTTTATTAGAATTCACTAATAAAAAAACTTATAAAACCGAGCAAGTATTAGAGTCTGACGCTATCTGGGCAGTATATTATCAAGATAAACCTATCAATTTAAAAACTACTAGTATTGTTGCACATCAATTGAATCCAAAATATAAAAAAGTAAGTTTTTCTAATAGTGGTCACGCCTTTAATTTATCTGAAAAATTAAACAAACTTTTTAATACCACATACTTTTCCGTTTATAAATTAACTGCCGGTGAAAAAGTCAATGATATCACAGAAACATAAAATAACCAAAATAGTATTAGAAGCTTGCGGGCATGAGTTTGACGAAAAAAGAATTAAACAAACTATACCTATTTGGTGGCACAATATCCGAACTAAGAGTAAGGGCGGGCTTAGATTAACTGAGCAAGGTTTCGAATGTTTAAAACAAGCAGATATAAAATACTACGAAGTTAAATTTGATGAACCCATTTTTTTTACAAATAAATTAGCGATTTGGATAGATCAAAATCTAGAGTGTCCGTTTTACTTAACTTCTAAACAAATATTTGTATTTGGAGAAAAAACTGCTGTACAACTGGTATTGTTTTCCGGAAACATTGCCAAATTTCAAAGAGCTAAAGAAAGATTTACAGAAAAAATCACTTGACATACCTGAAGATCTTTGTTATACTATATGCTGTAAACAACTTACTTCAACTGTTTTTTAGAAAGAAACACTATGTCAGAAAAACTTTCCGCAAATCGTACTGTTAGTCCCAACGAAGCCAAAGCAGCAATCCGTAAATGCTTGAAAAAGCAACGTCCTGTATTCATGTGGGGCCCTCCTGGAATTGGTAAATCCGATATCGTTAAACAACTTGGTGCAGAGCAAGATCGAAACGTTATTGACGTTCGTTTAAGTCTTTGGGAACCTACAGATATTAAAGGTATTCCATTTTATAATAGTCAACTCGGTACTATGGCATGGGCACCTCCGCTAGAGTTTCCTAGCGATCCAGAAGATACTTCTATCTTGTTCCTTGATGAGCTAAACTCAGCGGCACCTGCTACACAGGCAGCAGCATATCAACTTATTCTTAACCGTCGTGTTGGTACTTATCAGCTGCCAAAAGGTGTTAGTATTGTTGCCGCAGGTAACCGTGAAACTGATAAAGGTGTTACTTATCGCATGCCTGCTCCATTGGCTAATCGTTTCTTGCATTTAGAACTTCGTTGCGATTTTGATGACTTCCATTCTTGGGCTGTACAAAATCGTATTCACGAACAAGTATTAGGTTATGTTGGTTTTTCCAAACAAGATCTATACGACTTTGATCCAAAAAGTCCTAGCAAAGCATTCGCTACTCCCCGCTCTTGGGTATTTGTTAGTGAATTGTTGGAAGAAGATGATGTTCCAGATAACACTCTTACTGATCTAATTTCAGGTGCTATCGGTGAAGGTTTGGCAATTAAATTTATGGCACATCGCAAGGTTGCTAAACAGATGCCTGATCCAACTGATGTACTAGCAGGTAAAGTTACAAAATCTGAAATTAAAGAAATTTCTGCAATGTATTCTTTAACTATTAGTTTGTGTTACGAGCTCCAAGAAGCTGACCGCAAGAAAGTTAAAAATTGGGATTCAATGGCAGATAATTTCTTTGGCTTTATGATGGATAATTTTCCAACTGAGCTAGTTGTTATGGGTGCCAAAGTTGCACTAACTGGATACCAATTGCCCTTTGATGCTAGTAAATTGAAGAACTTTGATAAATTCCATGACAAGTATGGAAAATATATTATCCAAGCAATGGAAGGTTAAAAAATCCCCCACAAGGGGGGGATTTTTACTTGCTCTTTTGATAAATTTAATGTATAATATATACTTAAACACTAAAAGGTTACACTATGTCTAAAGTAATGAAAGCAGAGCGTCAAAAAAAGCAAGATTGGCTCAATAAAGAATTTACACCCAATGAAAAGGCTAAAATTCTAGATAAGTTAATTACTGCTAGAGTTGGCCTATTGCTACGTCATCCGTTCTTTGGAAATTTAGCAACTCGTCTTAAAATGGTAGAAGCCGATGCCTGGTGCAATACGCTAGCCACAGACGGCAGACATTTTTACTTTAATTATGGATTTGTGAACAAACTTACTCCCAAAGAAGCAGAGTTTGGGTTTGCACATGAAGTATTACACAATGTTTTTGACCACATGGGACGTCGTGATGGACGTGATCCAGTACTATCAAATATTGCCGCAGACTATGCTGCTAATCAAATTCTAAAAGACGAACGAATTGGTACTGTTCCTAGTTTTATTCAAATTTTTCAAGACGACAAATATCGCGGAATGAGTTATGAACAAATTTATAACGACCTATACGAAAAAGCAGAAAAGATTGATATTGGTAGCCTAGGTGAATTACTTGACGATCACTTAGATGATGACGACGGTGATAACGGCCCAGGTGGTGATCAAGATGGTGATGATGAAGGTAAGGGAAAAGGTAAAGGTCGTCCAAAATTAACTGCTGAAGAAAAAAAGCAAATTCGAGACGAAATCAAAGAAGCAACTATTGCTGCCGCGCAGAACGCAGGTGCTGGCAAAGTGCCTGCAGGTATTCAACGTATGATCAAAGATCTTACTGAACCTAAGATGGATTGGCGGCAGTTATTACGTATGAATATTCAAAGTATTCTTAAAAGTAATTTTAGTTTCAGCAGACCTAATCGTAAGTCACAGCATTCAGGTGCAATATTACCCGGAATGATGAATGAAGAAACTATTGATGTTAGTATTGCTATTGACATGAGCGGAAGTATTAGCGATGAAATGGCTAAAGACTTTTTAAGTGAAGTTAAAGGCATCATGGACGAGTATGCTGATTTTAAATTAGACATTTGGTGTTTTGATACTGAGATATATAATTATGCCCAATACACTGGTGACAATGCCGATGATATTAATGCATACGAGTGCAAAGGCGGTGGCGGTACTGACTTTGATGCTAACTGGCAATTTATGAAAAATGAGGGTATTGAACCAAAACGCTTTATTATGTTTACAGATGGCTATCCTTGCGGAAGCTGGGGTGATGAAGATTACTGTGATACATTATTTGTTATTCACGGCAACGAAACCATAATTTCACCATTCGGCCAAACTGCCTATTATAAATAAAGTAGTATATAATGTCGCTAAATAGAGGAACAGTAAATGCGTTAAGTGTTTTAGGATTTAGAAAATTATCTTTTATTCCAGCTCATTTTTCTAAAATATCTATTCATAATAGAATAGATATTAAAGCTGTAGAACATTGGATTGAATATAACTTAAACAGTAGATATTCAATTCAACCAAACTATGGTTTAGATAGTTCTAGAAAAGTGCAACAGGTAACAGAAATTGGATTAGAAGATCCTAAAGAATTAACATTGCTATCATTAGGCTGTCATTATTTACATATAAAATAAAGGAAACTATAACATGGAAAATCAAGAAACTGCACAATTAGCATCGCCTAATATCGAACCACAGGTAGGACAACCCGAATTAACTGTAACAGATTTAACAAATCTTCGAGCAATAGTCGACGTTGCTGTTCGACGTGGGGCATTTGGTGCTGCCGAATTATCAGCGGTAGGTTCAACTTTTGATAAATTAAATGCATTTGTAAATGCAGTTACTCCCCCTGCTGAACAAGCACCTAAAGAATAATAGGAAATAATATGTCTAAAGACACCAAACATGTAGGGAAAATGAAAAATAATGCTGCAAGAGTTGCAATAGTATATAGAACAATTCCAGGTGAACCACTAAGCGCATTAGTAGTAGGTACTAGCGGGTTGCCAGATGCATATCATGATTCCTTAATGTCGTTGCTTGAAAGCGATGCAGGACAACAGTCTAATGAATTAGGAGATGTATTATCAGTACGGAGATTCCCAGACGGAGATCCAATGTTGGGTTGGTTACACAATAATGGACACTTGAAAAAAGTTCCAACTAATATGGTATTGATGACGCAAAATGCAAAATCGCAAATTCAATTAGACGAACTTAATAAAATGATTGCTGAATCAAAAGGTGTTGATATCGAAGACTTGGCAATTACTGACGGTACTCAATCTTCTAAAAAGAAATCAAAGCCGGTTGCAGAAGAAATTGTATTGCCTAAAGATCCAGAAACAAGTAATACACCAAAGAGTGCCACAGAAATGAGATCTTTAGCTGACAAACTATTTAAAGATGCTCAGAGTCTGCGTAAGCAAGCTGATCTATTAGATCCGCCGAAGAAAAAAACTAAACCAGTTGCAGTTTAATGAGCAAACATAACGAATCCGAGTATGCATACCTCGATGCTCTTTCAGATATTTTAGAAACTGGAGAGCATCGACCTGATAGAACAGGAGTTGGTACTATTAGTAAATTCGGTATTCAAATGCGGTTTGATCTAACAGAAGGGTTTCCCGCAGTTACTACTAAAAAATTAGCATGGAAAGCTGTTGTTAGCGAACTACTTTGGTTTATAGAAGGAAGTGGTGACGAAAATCGTCTAAAAGAAATTCTACATGGTGATAGATATTCTGATAAAAAAACTATATGGAGTGATAATGCTACAGCACCATATTGGATTAATAAAAGATTGCAACGCCATCCGGGTGATCTAGGACGTATATACGGAGTACAATGGCGTAGATGGCGTAAACCATTAATTCGTATTAATACTGTAGGTCTTCAAAATTACGACCAGTTGCTTGAATTAATTTCAGGTATTAAAGAAGATCCATACAGTAGAAGACATATTATAACCGCATGGAATCCTGGTGAAATTGAATTAATGGCATTACCTCCATGCCATATAATGAGCCAATTTTATGTTAGTAATGGTAAACTAAGTTGTCAAATGTATCAACGTAGTGCAGATATGTTTTTAGGAATTCCATTTAATATTGCATCATATGCATTGTTCACACATATGATAGCACAAGTTTGTAATTTAGAAGTTGGAGATTTAATTATTGCTATAGGTGATGCTCACATATATTCAAATCATATTGATCAAATTAAAGAGCAATTGTCGCGTAAACCCCTGCCGTTACCTACCATTAAATTAAATTCAGATATATCTATCATAACTGAATTTGATATGGAAGATATTGTTTTAGAAAATTATAATAGCCATGAAGCTATACAGGCTCCTATGGCTGTTTAAACTACTAAAACTTCAACAATTCCTAAGCCATTGATTTGCGAACCAATGGCTTTTCCTATTATTGCTCCGCCCATTGCATAATTAGATGAACAACCATAGCCCGGCGTACTACTTGTTACAATTAAATCACCTTTGTTAATTTGTCCTGTAACTTTGCACGGAACTCGACCTTTTAACGCAATATAGGGGTGAGTTTCATCGGTTCCTGCCTCAGAATTCATCATATATGCTGGATTTTTACTTACTATGCCCGCTACTCTTGTATCAGCAAATGTTGTAGTAACAGTGACTTCTTTTTCTCCACCAATAATCAATACAGTTCCGAGTTCATAATTTGCATCTGCTTCGTATCGTTCTGCTAAATCGGCATAGAGAGCCGATGATGCGACTGTTGTTAAAATCTTTGTTGAAGGATTATATTTAATACCAGAATCAATATATGCCAAATTAGTTGATGTATTTACAAACGGAACACTAAATGCTATATTGGTATTTGTTGTAGTGCATACTATTCCTGCAGAATAACTGGATGTTGTTGCATATAAAGAATTTAATGATTCAGCTGCTGTTCCCCAAAAATAACTGCTAGTAGTTAATCCAGTTACTGCACTTCTAGTTGAGCCAGTAACTGGATCGGCACCAAATAAAGAAATTCCTTTTACGATTTTTGTAAACCCCGGATTACCTCCAGCTGGAGCTACATAAGTAGGATATACAGGTGATTCCGTATAGTCTTTATACATGTAATATGACTCATTAGAAACTATAGCAACTACAGCATTATCTACTCCTAGAATAGATTTAATATTATAAACTGGAATATCAGGAGAACGGATGTCATATTCAAAATCGCCGCGCCATGATGCCTTAGCATCGGATCCCGACAGTGGTCCTATTAGTCCGTACTCAGTGCCTGTCCAAATTTTTAATTGAGCATTTTTAATATCATACCATAAATCACCAATTACCGGAACAACATTCTTTGAAAGATCCAACGAATCTATTATTATTGTTGGTAGTGATCTCCAGTTCATTGCATCATATACATTTAAATTTTTATATGAAGGATTATACCAAACTTGTCCGTCAATTGGATTTTCTGGCGGAGTATTATTTGAAAAATTTTCTAATAATTTTAAGAAATTTTCATTTTGAATTTCACCATATCCGGCGTAATTTCTACCTAAAAATTGTAAATCTGTAGTTCGGTCGATAGAAGCATCCTGAACTGTAGCAACAATTGTTCCATTTGTTTTATTAAGAATGTATGGCATGTGTAAGTTCCTTTATGGACGTATAGCAATGAATGCTAATTTCCTTGTATGATTAGTTGCAGCAAACGCAAAATTAACTGTATATGTTGCAGTTGTAATAACTGGCTGAATTATATTTGTTATAATAGTTGCTGTAGTAAATTCACCAGCTTGATTTAAGGTAGCAGAACCTATAAAGGCAGTTAACGGATCTACACCTGCATATGAAACTCTTGTATTTGGAATTCCATTAATAATTTTTATATAGAATGTTGTTCCTACAATCGCTGGAGATAGATACGTGGTCGATGTCGAACTAGTGCTATCAATCCTAACTAATTCATTCCACACCGGGTAAGTTATATTAGTATATTCTGTACCTGTCCATAACCAAGTTGCTTGTCCAACTGTAGAGGTAGTTGTACCTGTCCAAAAATAAGGATAAACCGTATATGGTTCCCACCAAGGTGGAGAGCCAGGTAATGGATACTGAGATTGTAACTGGAATTTTCTTACAGAAGTTGATGTATTATATTTGCATAAAACTGATACTTGGGAGCCTGCTTGGTATCTTGCAGTGTCAAACAATTTTGCAAGATCTTGTGCTATCGCATAATTTGCAGCAGCATAAGCAATATAATTTGAATTTGTATAACCAAATTGTGCTTCAGTAGTAGTTGCTGTTGTAATTCCAAATGGAGTTATATCATATGAGGTTGTAAGAGATACCTCTTCATGGGTTTGTACATCCCATCCATTAATAAATAATCGTCCTAACACTTCTAGATCATTAATTAATGTTACGCCTTTTACAATAGAGCTTGCAATACCTGCTTTAGAACTCACAGGCAATAACAGTGTTGCATCTGAAGGTGATATATTAAATGACGAAGTTGAAATTATTCCCGCAGATACGCCGTGTGCAAAAATAGAACCAACTCGCTGAGTAACAGCACTAACATTATCTCTAATAACCGCAGAAGTAGGTACTATACCAAATGTACCTAATAATCCAGATGTTGCAGGACCTACTAAATTAAAACTATCACCATCCCATATATTTAATTGAGTATTAACTGTATCATACCAAAAATCTCCAATAGCAATTGTAGCAGTAGTAGGAGATAACCCACTTACATGTGATCCGTATGTTGGTTGAAATGATATTCCATCATAGACTGTTAGTCTATTAGTAGTCTTATTGTACCACAATTGTCCAATTAATGGGCTTGTAGGACTTTGAGACGAGGTAGATGCAAAACTAGTTAATAATCTAATAAAATTATTATTAAGATATTCTCCATAATTATTAACATTTTTGCCTACTAAAGTTAGGCTAGTTGAGTAATTATCAATATCGCCTATTGCAATATTTGATAAAAGTGTCCCGTCTGTATTATATATTGTATATGACATTTTATATTTTTATATGGTAAAAAATTGATGAAGTTACTGATGCAGTTGTCGAAGTAGTAACGTTTAACAAATACGGAACCCTAAATGTTCCAGCTAGGCCAACTCCGTATCTAGTTCCTATTACATTAAACAAATTAGTATATGTACCTACTTGCTGTTGAGGTTGGCCATCACATAATAGGAAAGAGCTTGAAACTGTAGATGTTCCAGACGGAATAATCATACCTGTATTCAATATTGCAGAATATATATCAGATAAAAAGTTTTTCTTAGAAATACTTTGAAGATCTGCAGTATTAGTAGAAGTATCTAAAACTAATAGTGTTTGATTTGCATTAGTAGCAGTAGTTGAGCCGCCAGTTGGCGAACTAATTGTTGACCTATCTAATGTTGTTACGAGTGTAACAGCTGAAGAACCGTTAAATCCTACTGCTAATGTTGATGTTGAATGTCCGGCAATTTGAAAATATCTAATAGTTTCTAATGTTGTTGCAGTTGTAACAGATCCAAAAATTTTAACATATGTAGTTGCACTACCTATATTTTTTACAAATATTCTTTCAAATGGTGCTGCGGCTGATCCTATAGCCTGTGTAGGAGTAGATGGAATAATATTATTTCCAATCGTTAACACATTAGATATAGTTGTTAATCCTGTTACATTTAAGTTCCCAGATATCGACGTGTTGCCACCAATTGCTGCAGAACCATCTAAGGTTAATCCCACAGTAGATATCGATGAGGTTGTTATTCTTATATTATTTTTAAAAGTTGCAGTACCACCTACTGATAATGCTACGTTTCCAACTGTTGATGTATTAATACCTATATTACCATATCCATTTGATCCATTAAAAATTAGATAAGAGGTGTCATTAATTCCTATTTTTAACGAAGATGCATCATTATCAAAATTAATAACAGCACTTGAATTAACTGTTGTATATAATTGTAATTCTTTAGCGGTAAAGCCAGCAGTCCCCGGTCTTCTAACAAACAATCCCTGAGTAGATTCAACAATAAGAGAACCCGACATTACTTGTCGCTGAGCCGACGGCCACGTATTCTTTAAAATTTCACTAGCTTTAACTAATACTCCGTTTGAAATTTCTAAAGACGATGCTCTATCAGCTAACCCGTTAAATTTTCCAGCAACCTTATAATTAAGATTAATACCGACGCTTAAACTAGAAAATCCATCAATAACTGCCCTCGGAGTAAATGCATTATAACTCGTTATTGCTATAACTTTACCGTTTGCCCAATTTAATATTACAGGGAAAGATTCTCCATAGTTACTTTGTAATGTAACACTTTCAGCACCAGTTTTAGCAATGCCTGTTGATACTGTTGGTCCTACCAATCTCCATGTTTTACCGTATCTAATAAAAACTTGTGTATTACCAGTATCAACCCAAATGTCACCTTCTACAAGATTTACACCATATTCAATACTAGGATCATTTGCTTGTTGATATATTCCATTAGCACTAGGCCACCGAAAAATAGAAGCTTTACCATTACTAATTCTTAATACACCACGATTTGGATTACTAGTATCGTACCATAGTTGTCCTTCAATAGGACTTTCAGGTGCATTAGGGCCGGCAAAATTTTCTAATAATTTTAAGAAATTTTGAGCCATAACCTGACCGTACCCAGTATACCCCTGGCCTACAAAGTTTAAACTACTACTATAATTATCAATTATAGGACCATCAATTGCTATAGTATTAGTTTTACCAGGATCAGAAAATTTAAGTGTATATGCCATAATTAAATTCCATTATTACTTAAACTTTGAATTCTTATAGTATAATCAATTTGGATTAATCTATTCAACGATTTTTGTACAGGGTGAAAAATAACATGGGTTAATAGTAATCCCGTGTTCGGTCCAGCTGAACTATAAGATTTTAAGCCTAATTCATCAAAAACATAAGCGTCATCAGTTAATGTAGCATTATCAAACGCACGTTGATCATTTGGTTCTCCGAAATCTAATAAGCAACTTACTAGTACATCTGTATATGCGGTGCCTGCAAGATGTCTAGTTTCCATAAAATTTCTTGCAGGATCTAATGAATATGATTGTCTAGCATCTACGGTTTTATAATAAGTTTGATTATATAATGCTGCAACATTACCTGTACTATTAGGTGTTAGATATGTAATAATTCCTGTAGGATCAACGCGGGTTCCGCCGTTTCCAAATACCATTTCTCCAATAGTACCTTCGCTTTGATTTGATATACTCTGTGCTAACGCAATAGAAAAGTTTTCGTAATGGATTGCATTACGTTTATCAACATATACTTCTTTACTAACAGGATCAAATATTTTAATATGACCCTGAACACCAACTCCACCCACTTCGTTAGGTTTAGATTGTGGAGTCGGTGTATTATCTTTTGGCGAATTGCTCATGTTATTATCTTCCATAATGATATTTATCCATATAATTTATTCAGTAGTTAACTTCCGTATCGGAAAATGTTTGTTCTAGGCCATTTCTGTCCGGTATCAGGACGAGGCCCTAAATTAACTTTTGGACCAACAAATCCATTATCAGATCTTTGTTTATAAAAATACAAATATCTATTAGGTGATCCTTGTAAATCAGTTGAATCAGATGGTCCTAGGTTATAACTAAAAATTTGATTGGTTTTTGCAGTAGATGTGATATAATTTAATGCATCAGCTTGTGATGCCTTTAGATTTGTTTCTAGAAAACATGCTAATACTCCCGAAACTTGGGGACTAGCCATAGATGTTCCTGATTTTTTAGTTGCATAAAAATTAACATTTCTAACATCAGCTGCAAGTACACCTGTGGTAGTATTTACGCTACTCATTATTAGTTCGCCCGGAGCATATATATCTACTCTCGGACCGCAATTACTAGATCCTGCTTTTGATTCATCAACTCCTGCACTGATTGACCCAACGCAAATAACACCTGGAGCTGCAGATATTGACCCTTGATTATAAAAAACAGTAGTACCTGATGCAACATAATAATTATTATATTCATTAGATGCTACGCTACTATATAATGCCACTTTATGAGAACTATTGCCAGCAGAACTTACAACAATGACACCCATTTGCATTAAATCATAAAGATCAGCTTCCAGAGCTGCATTTCTTTTTAATGTTTCTACAATTCCACCAGAATTAAAAATTCCCCAACTAATTAATTGATTAGAAGTAAATGGGCCAGTATATACAGTACCATTATATCTAACTGAAGTAATATCGGTTACACTATATGTATAAGGAGTAGGTCCATAACTATGATTTGTTATCGTAGGATTTTTAATACCAGTAACAGGATTAATTGGTTTATTTGTGTGCCACACTTTAATATAATCTAAAAGGTAATTAGAATCAGTGGTATATGGATTTATATTATAAATGTTAGCATCATGCGCCCATCCTTGGGTATTCCCGGCTGCTGTTCCTGCAACATGGGCACCATGGTCATTGTTGCCATTGCTATCAATATATGGAGTATAAACATATGTAGAACTTGATCCGTAGGTTACTAGGGGGTTTAAACTAAACCAATTATATTGATTAACCCTAGTACCGCCTGTACCATCTACATTAACTGCATACTCTGGATGTGCTGGATTCATATGCCCATCTACAATAACCACGTCAACATTTTTTCCACTTGCTGTTACATTAATTAAAGTATTATAAAAACTTTTAGTCGCAGTATCTTTACCCCAGTTTGCCCTTTGCGAACCTTCAACACATCTTAAAAGACCCCAATTTTTTTGAGAAACATTTGTGTATATTATATTTGATTTATCCCATAATACCGGAGGTGCTCCTTCGGTCCAGTTCGGAGTTAATGTTTCTTCAGATATGTTTATGGGAACATTTCCTAAAGGAACTAGCTCTATTCCCATTTCTTCCATAGACAGTTCTACAAATAATACCCTAGGATCTTGAGATATTGTTTGAGCTTCTTCCTCGGTCAACATGTAATTTGTGTTTCTACTTACTGGACGACGATGAGTTACGTCCACTGCTCTATTGGGTATAAAAAGATTTCCGCCGGGTGTTTCCATATCTTGATAAAAATCATCAAGATCTTCAAAATTATGTAAAGTTATAACATATTCTCTCATATTAAGCTTCTAATTGTAATAGTGTTAATGTTACGTTAACAGATGCCTGAGAAGAACTTTTATTAGTAACTGACATATATAATGTAGTTGTTAAAGGTGAATCACTATTAAATCCAAATACACCCGGAGTAATTAATTGAGTTAACGCTCCGGAGGTAGTAATAACTTCGGCAATAACACCTGTACCCGGTAATGCATCCGTTGCATCAGTTCTAGATAAATCATTGGCTCTAGATGTTACGCTAGAATAAATTCTAACCCAAGCAGGGCGATCAGTAACAATTTTTGATAATAGATATGATTTGTAGGCTGTTATTTGGGCAAATCCTGTAGTACCAACAGTTAAATTTGTAGCAGTTCCAATTAAGTCTGTTCTAGAAGTTAATCCTAGACCTGTTCCAATTGAAGATGGTCTCCATTCTTGAGCAGTAGAATTCCATAACAGTGCTTGGCCGTTACTAGGAGCGTATGTCCCTGTAGTATTAACATCAATAAATTCACTGATACTAGTTGCGGTATAAGCAAGAGGGGCTCCCACTAGTAATGAATATGCGCCACTTGTAGATATGGCTGCATTATTAATCCATGTAGTATTATAATTATTATAATCTACTTTGGCTAATACTTGGCCGGCAAGTCCGCCGACAGGTACGCCTACTCCATTTATGCCATTTATCCCCGGAAGTCCAGTAGCGCCCCTAAACAGACCACTGGCAGCTAATTCGACGGCTATTTGTGTTCTAAGAGAATTATAAGTGTATCTTCTAGTGAGGGCATTATCCACTACAACAAAAGTTGTAGCATTTGTTATAGTAGATAAAGTTGTTAATAAAGTAATATTTGGCATGTTAGTATCCTTCTAAGTTTTCACCGTTTTCATCAGTCATTGCAAGACCACTATCATAAAGTATCTTATCTCCACCATAATAATATATATCGGGTAATTGTGCAGGTCTTTCACGTAAGAATTCTGCCCTATTACCGCGTGTAATATATGCTGAAGTTGCATTAGATAATAACGATGTTGATGTATTTTCTTCCCATAATTTACCCAATCTTTGAATAACAGTTATTGTTGTACCTGTAGTAATGGTTTCATCAATATTTAATATTAATGTTTGAGTTGCTGTAATAATACTAAACTCAGGAGGAAGTGGTATGATACTATCTTTAGAAGAATAATATGATAAAGACTTATCATGTACATCTATAGAAGTTTTTCTTAATAGGCGGCCACCATAACGCACTTCTACCTGATCAATTGCTGCTGGCGGATTTATCATAGTACTCGTTGTTAATAATGTTATTCCCATATAGAAATTTGCAACTGAGGCAGGTAATGATATCCCACTAACATCGCCTGATGAATTTACACTATAATTACTAAGCGTGTTTGATAATGTACTAATAATATATGTATTAGTATTTGAACTTTCAATCCGTTGAATATTAATGTATTCTTCAGTTTTAATTTTTTGAGTAATACTTTGATCAATAACTGTAGTGTATTGATCTGAAAATTTAGGGGGGCCTGTCCCTAATGAACCTCTTCGTAAACCAGTTAATTGATTTCCATTTTTAGAAGTATATTCTATTCGTTCGCCGTCAAGTAATATAACTCCCGGTAATCTTAAAGACGGATTAGGTTGAAATAAATGATCACCATCTTCTACAATAATTGAAGTGTCAGTATATTGTAAAGGTTGTGCTAATCTTGTAGAAAAATATGTCGATAACCGTGCAAAATAATGACGATTAAACATATCATAAAACATTCTATATCCTAGTATAGTATTTCCATAGCTCGGAGGATTAACTATAGTAACAATAACTTTAGAATTGCTACCAGTTTCTATAGAATCAGCAAATACAATAGTTTTATAATCAGAAAGCACTTTATAATCATAATTTGCAATTAACCATTGATTATTTAATGTAACCCATACATAAGTATCACTTAGTATATAAGAATTTAACGTAACAGATCTGCCAGTTAACGAAAATTTTTCTGTGTTTATCATCATATTATCATGATTAGTAAACGATGTTATTTTAACAGTACCCGTACTAATAGCTGATGATAAAGTTAATTTATTATTAGTAATAATATATTCATAATCTAATAATGGCATAACTGCTATAGCATCTCCGTCTACTGTATTAGGTCGTGTAATAGTAAATGTTTGAGTTGCTCCATTAATAGAAAAATCAAAACCTGGACGAAGTTCTTTTCCATTTAAAAATACTTTAACATTATCTAAAGTATACACTGATGGTCTATAATTAATAGGGTCAATTGCAAATGTGTATTGACTATTGTTAATTTTGTAATAAGCTACCCAAGGCGGTGATAGTCTAGTTCTACCTGATGGTGTTATAATTTCAACTATTACTTTATCACTTACTGGTTGTATATTTCCAATAGTAGAATCTAGAAGAATATTAGTAGTAGTAGTTGAAGTTGTATATAATTGTTCATGTACTCGATTAAAATTAACAAATGGTTTATTAAAGAACCATGCTTGAACAATTACCGAACCACCAGGTTGAACTCCTTGAATGTGTATCGATGCTCTATTATTAGTAGACGACATTGGTTTTAATTTATAACCATAATCATTCAAATTGTTAGTTACTGCTTCAGCAATTTCGTTGCCATTAACTAACACATACACACTTCTTACATCGTTAATGTTTAACGAACTTTCAACAACAATATCTAAGTAAGCATTAGGGTATGGTAAGCTAGTGTATGTTACTGTAAAATTGCTATCCATTATTACATTTGACCCAGCTGTAATAAATGTATATTCTACCAAAGTCCTACGAGGTTGAATTGGTATTACAATTTGATCACCAATAATAGCATATTGTGTATTTGTAGTAAAGTTTGCAGCTGGAACCCTATCAAATTTTATGCCGTTAGCAAAAACTAATGCTCCTATTTCATTGTCAGATAATAGATTTATTTTAGCTCGAGTAGGCTCAATTGTATTTCCTAAAACTCCAATTACTCCGGATATTACCATTGGAGTTGTTGACGTTGATGCAGTATATACACTAATTCCTACTGAATCTCGAACATGACCCGGGACACATTCTTCCGGAGCATAGCTATCAATGGCATTTAAAAAATTATTACCATCAATTATAATGTCTTCTGGATTATATCCAATATAGTTAGAAGCTTGTAAATTATAAGTAGGATATAGTTCGTTAATTGAAGAATCTATCAAACTATTTTTACCAGGATCTGTTTTCCAAAATTCTAATTGTGTATTTCCATATATTGATACCTGTAAAGTGCCAGATACCATACGAGCAGACGGGTTAAGACTATACACGGTTACTACTGCCCGATTTTTACCGTCAGTTGATGTAGTTATATTATATACAATCGGATTATCATACGGCTGAAGCGGCCAAGTAGAATACTCAACACTACCACCAGATGTAGAATTTCCGCCGGGCGCACCTGTAGTAGTTATTGATGAAGATGTTGAACTTAATACAATTTTTGCTTCTTGGGCGGAGTCATAATAAACTCCAGTTTGAATAGTCACTGAAGAAGTTGATGCAACTGTTATAGTATTAATATACTCTAATAATCTACCATTAGTAGGAATACGTTTAATAACTCCAAATAACATAAGAGCCGGTAGACCGATATTGCCGAGCGATTCCCCTGGCCGGCCTTGCGGAATCTCATATTTAAACTTTGAAAGAGACCCGTCTGGATTTCGATAATATTCGTCAACAAATGCAGAGGCTGTACTACTTATCGCACCATTTACTAATCTAGTAATGATTGTATTATCATTAATAATTTTGTCAACAGGATATACTACACTAAATGAGTTATCAAGTATTGCTTCTACATCTGGCCTATGTGTCAGTCCAAGGATATCAAATGGGACTGGCACATCCCAGTAGATAGGAGCTGTAGAAGTAATGATAATGCCGCCGTTGTCAAGCTGTGTAACTAGTCGAGGGGGTGAGTACAATCCCGAATTTGTCTGTATTCTGCTTTGACCAGCTGGCATATATGCCGTTGGCAAATCTTTGTTGTCAAAAAGTTGTAAGTAACTATAGCCCATGCTATATGTACCTACCTGAGTAAAACCTGTTACGGTATTTTCAGTTTTAACTGCGGTAAATGTTGCTGTAGTTCCATTGTTAAAATACGGTGCTGGTATTGTAATTGATACTACACCAGTAGTTGTAAATTTAGTGTTTATTCGAAGAGCAGTAATGCCATTTCCATATAATGCGTGAACACCTACTAGTTGTATAAGATCACCTACAAGGATAGATGTACCTATCGGTTCGGATAAAACAATAGTTACTGTAGAATTATAAGCAGTACCAGATGAATATACTTTAATAGGATACGTGCTTGGAATAATATTATTCAATTCTATTGCATTGTTCTGTATTGTTTTTATTAGCGTATTTTTTCTAAAGTATTCACCTGGTTGACTACCCACTACAGACACCTGCATTCCTACTACCAAATTAGTAGGAGTCAGTGAAATTCCACCCGAACCTACATTTATAGCAGAATAGTATTTTTCAACTATTGTATAATCACTAATTGCATCATTCCAGGGTATAGAATCGTAAGGTGTACCTACGCTATCCCAATTTGAAGTTTGATTAAATGTTAGACCCTGTACTAACAATCCTGGAAATTCTGCTCCAGTCATTAATAACGGCAATTCTTTACCTGGCATACTATTTGTAGGATTGTATGCAGCAGAAATTCGATCAATAGCATTATATAATTTTATATTTTTATTATATGATATTTTAAATATTTGACCAAAATTAGGAATTTGATTTAAAAATACAAATCTAGCATAGTGTTGAATTTCACTAGGCGCCAATGAACTAGAAACAACACTAGTATAATATCGATATCGATGATCAATTGACGATTCACCTTTCCAAGAATTAATAGGAAATAATTTTGCTACATCATTTGATGTATTTTTAGTAGTAGCTACTTCATAATATTCAATTGTATAATCTGTTGCGAATACTAATTTTCCATCAAGTAAAGGCACTATTGTTGTTTTATCCGGTGCCGGTAACCATGATAGAATAAATTTATTCGTAGTTCCATCACAAATAAATTCATCGGACGTATTTAATTGTGTTAAATTACCTGTTAACGAAACTCTATCAAATTTCATACCAATAGTGTTTGCTCTAGTAACATTATTATTCATTATTACTGATACTCTAGCAACATTAACACCTTGTCCACCTCCGGTAATTATTACCTTTGGTGTAGTTGTGTATCCACTCCCTGGATTAGTAACTATTACTTCATATAAACTACCGTTTCTAATATATGCTTCCGCGGTTGCGCCGGATCCAGTATCACCTGTTGCAGTAACAATAGACACTATAGGCCGCTGTGTATAACCTGATCCCGCATATCCTACTTTTATTGATCCTACATGCAATTTATAATTATTCTTCCAGTCTTTCCAAGGAGAAGTATCTATTAATCCTGTAGTGTCTGCAGAAACGGAAACTATATCAAAATTGTTAGTGTTTTCATTATAGACAGAAGGAAAATCAAAATCGTTTATAGATAAATCAGCTTGTTCTAAATTCTTATATATTGAAGAATAACTTCTTATCTTAGTACGATAAGGTTTTATTTCATTAATATAATCTTCAAAATATGATTCATTGTTTAACTGATATACAGGTTGTTGATTTAAAGACCCAACATTATTCGTTACATTAATAAATGATGTTTTAAATGCCCAATCTAATAATTTTTGTTCAGTAAGGGCGTATTTTACAGCAGTAAAAAAGAATAAATTCCAATTTATTTTTAAATCATTGATAAAAATATTATCACGTAATGCAACAAGAATATAGTATATTTCTAAGTCAGGACGTTCATCATATAATGTTTCATCAATATCAGATTTATCATATGCATATTTTCCTAAATTATAGTTCCATAAAGTATCACGTAATCTAATTGTACCGTTTTCTTTATATATAATATTATATAACGGTGTGAAATTACCAGAGTCTTGTACTTTTTCAAGTATAATATATGACCCGTCTCCGCTATTTTTAACTTTTAAATAATCACCGATTTTAATTCCAGTAAAAGAAGCTAGTGCAAATAAATCACTTATGGTATGATTAATTATTTTAAAATTGTTAAAGGTGTCGGCTTTCCAATCAATTTTTTTCCAAAATAAAGTAGTATTATATTTTTGAGTATGCGTTTTAACCCATACTTGTTTTATATAATCAAATTCATGTTTTGTCCATCTATTTCCGCTTTCGCTGTTAATTTCTACAATAACTGTATGCGGTCTTACGTTTGAACGAACTATACCGTCAGGATATCCAACGCCTGCATTAATTATTGTTACCGAACTTAATCTTCCATAACTATCTATTTCAGTTACAAATTCTGCAGAGATAGAACTATTTGTAAGTATGTTAATTTTTGGAGGATTGATATAACCAAAACCTGCATCTATTATAGATACACTTTTTATTTTTCCATTATCAGCATAACAATTTATTTCAGCTCGTTGATATTTTATAGTTTCTATTTCAGCTAAAATTTCGATGTCTTCAACTAATGCATCATATTCATTGGAAAACTCTACTGGAATTTCTTCTTTTTTATTAAGATTAGTAAACTCGTAAATACCAACAATTCTATTTTTTAGAAATACAGAATTTACAAAAGATACTAAACTACGTAGTGCTTCTATTCTATTTTTAAATAATGTTTGTCGAGGTCTGATACTTACTCCGTATCGATTTCTGTCAGTTAATGCTGGATCAGGAACAGAGTTTCCTAACGAATCGTGCCCTATTAAACTGTCAAATAATTTTTTCTCTAATAAAGTATTAGGAACTGAATTAGCATTATTTTCGTTTAATAATAACCATTCAGTATGTCTTGGTATAGATGATCGATTATCAGTAGAAATATTTGCATTAATTCTATTACCTATTAATAAAGGTTGCACATTAGCAAACGCAATTGCACTAGGTGATAAAATCTCAATAAATTTTAAACCATTAGATACAGGGTCTGCAATATAACTAGCAACTTGATAAGCACTTAATCTCCTATTTTTAGTTCCTGGTAGTGTAACTTTATTTTTAACCCAAAAATAATATACATTCTCAAAGGATCCAGTTACATTATTAAATAATTGTTTAATTGAAATTGAACTATTATTAACATATTTAGGTTGGCCACTAATACCATTAATTAACCCTTTATTAGTGTCGGCTTGAGCAGCCCATTCACTGGGCAATATATATGATTTAACCCATTCATATACATCAATGCTTGCTCCCGGAAATAATTTACCCCAATTATTTTTTCTGAAAATGTCATCACCTTGCTCGTACCATTGATACTTTACAGTACTTAAATCCCACCACAATTCTCCGATATGATCATCGATCCAACTAGTTGATGAATCAACAATTGTTCCTGCAAGTCCTATTGAATATGTTGCTGGATCAGATGCAGCTCTGTATGTTAATTCTTGATCAGCAATTCCTGCAATCTTACCTTTTAAAGGATCAATAACATCTAAGTATTCTATAACTTCTTCTTTTAATGTATCAATTAATGAAATTCGATTTATTCCAGAAACATCAACAGTATCTTCTTGTGTTCTTAATAATTTCCAACTTTGGCTAGTTGTATCAATTTTATTAAAGATATAAAATTTAGATTTATCTACATTGCTAACTAGATCTGATGCTGGTGCACCAACAAAAACATTATTATTAGTAACTGCTAAACAAGATCCGTATTTACTACCAGATATTATGTTAACATCATTTAATTCATCTGCCTGGATGAATTTATCACCAACTTTATTATATAGGTATACTGTTCCGCCATCTAGTATATTATCATAAAATTTAGTAGATGAATTATCAAAAGTAGTCTCGCCTATATTAGAAGTGATGTCAAATGGTTGAACTTTGGTTCTATTTTTTCCTAACGCACCTATTCCAATAGTAGTATTATCTTTACTAATAGAAACAGAATATCCAAATTTTAAATCACTGGCCAATAATGGATTGGTTATAATTTGATCTAATTGGAAAGTAGCTTGCTGTGCTGCTCTTTCTGCAATATTTCGAGCATACTCATTCGGATATAATATATTATTATATACAACTGATGCATCAAAAATACTTGTATCAGTATTAGTAAACGCAATATCAGATGTTATTTTAAATGCAAGTCCTGCTGGGCCGCCGGAGTTGTAAGCACCTATACGTATTGTATGCGTTCCTTGAGGAACATATATTTCTCTACGTTCAGTATTTGTAAAACCATACGATGATAATATATTGATATTATCTACATACATGGATGCATAATTATCAGCTGCTAATTCAAATATGAATATACCGGAACGATTAAAACTAACAGAAGTTGTAAAATTTAGAGTTGGAGTTCCATCTGCATTCCATATTGCATAAGAATTCATAAAATCATTCCATGCATAATCTAATGTTACCGCAGTTAATTCATAGTTGATATCTGTACTGCGGCGAGCACCTCCTAGTCCACCGGCCAATTGTCTAGAATTTATAACATTATTTTTACTACCTAACCCATTTTCCATCCAATATCTAATATCAGGTTCAGAAGGATATAGTTGTGCATCGGGATGATTTTGATATGCTGCAATTACTCTTGCCCTAGAATCTACTATAGCAACTCCGGCATTAGATCCACCTTTAATAACTGCATCTACTGCTCTTTCTGCATCATATATTGCTGCATCTGCAGGATGAGAAGCTCTGTAATTAATCCAATATTGATTAAACCCGGTAAGTCCTGCGGTCATCCAATTTAGAATAGTTACCTCTCCATAATAAACAGGTGCTGATATATTTGTTGCGAGAGCTAATATTACTTCAGGCCGTGATGCAAGATAATCAGTTAAATTTCCTAAGTTTTTATAGACCGCAACTTTACCATATGGTTCATTAGTGCCCCTAGCATACGGTGCAGAAATTATCATATACATTGCATCATTTGATATTGCAATGTCATGTCCAAATTTACCATTTAATCCAAATGGTGACGTAATGGTCTGTCTAGGTTGTAAATCATTATTATAAGTTTGCACTACACCGGTGGATGTATTGTGTGCAGGCGCACTAATTGCAAATCCTCGAAGACTTCCTGCAATTTTGTGTCCCCAATAACTTCCTGTAGATAAAGTTAACGTAATGGGTGGGCGTACTGATAAAACATTTGTTGAATGTGAAAAACCTGTAATTGTTGCAGTAGCATTAGTTGCAGTTGTTAAATTTAATTTATAAGCAAAAACATATCCTGTAGAAGATCCAGGAGCACCTACTAATAAAGTGGTTGCAGTTGTTGCAACAACTTGATTTATCGCAATCGAATAACCAAATTTAGAATTAGTTGCAGTAGTTGTTAATTGTCCGTACGGATTTACTAACACTATATTAACATCAATTTTTCCGTGATCTTCGGCTCTGCTAATAATTTTAACTAATCCTTCATTTGACCAAGATTTTATAAGGCCCGATCCAGTGCTTAAAATTACAGTACCGGTACCAGTAGAATGTGATCGAATTGAACTTGCTAACGGTGCGCCGGTGATATATAATTTTTTTCCTATATCGTATTGTATAGCATGACCAAAGTCACTAACAGATGTTGGGTCAGCATATGTTTTATTATTAGCATTTAAAATATAATCATACTGTCGTTTCCATTCAGTTTTTATTTGATTATATACTTTAACTCTACCATAACTATATGCATTGTCTGTATGCCAGTTTGGTGATGATACTAACATTACTGAACTATTATCAGATGCCCACACTGATGAGCCAAATTCTTGATCAAGTGGTTGTCCAGCCGTTTCTACAACTTTTACATCATAGTTTTTAATTTTTTCATATACTTGCCATTTATTATCCGTGCCGCTATCAATCCATACTTTGTCACCTGCATTAAGTTTTAATAAGTCAGTAATTTCCGATAGTTGTTTAAGATTTGAATATCTAGCATTTTCAAATCTATACAATCCGCCATAATTTATTAATTCTGCATTTTCAATACTAGCCAATGTAGATTTAACTGCAAATTGATTTATAGTTGGAATAGCAGAAACTATATAAACTCCATTAACTTGTTCATTAAACCTAACTACAGAAATAATGTCGCCTATATTAAGATTGTGGTGACCATCAGTAACAAATGTTATTTCAATAGTAGGGGCACTAACAAAAACTCCAGTTATTTTTGACAGTTGTTTAGTATATCTATAAACTGCCCAGTCTCCATTCTCTAAAAATCCTAGCCATACAGTAACTCCGTCTTGTATCATTGCATTATTTGCAATATCTAATAAACTATTTTTACTATATGCTGTGGTTGTAACATCGTCAAGGCGAACATAACCTGCTGTAGTTAATACTATATTATTATCATTCAATGTTCCGGCCATAGACGACATAGCATTAGATGCAGAATAATCATTAGGAGTTAATAACAGGTCTGAAGTTACTACATGATTAATTAATGGATTTGCATCAGACGGAATAGTATCAACAAATTTAACAACATATGGATTTTCTAACGATGTTCCTTCAGTTAACGTAAATTCAATTTCGTTAAAAGTTTCAAAACTTCCGTAGTGACCTATTCTAAATGCCCATTCTTCGTTGAATGACAATTCTCCTTTATTGCTAAATTGTCCTGCTTTTGATAATTTATCAAGTGCATTTTTAGTTCCCTTGTCTTTTATAAGTCCTTGATAAAATTTATATTGACTAATAGGGTTAGTAAAAATATTATTTAGATAACTTCTCGGAGTATATCCAGTAAGATGTTGTGCTAGTTGTTGCTGACCAGAATCAAAATTATCAATATCTAAACTATAAAAATCTTCAAATTGATCAACCTTATAATCAAAATTAGGCAATAATTTTGATACAGGTTTTTCAGGTAATTGAGTCCATTTAGTAAAATCAAATGTTTTAGAAGAAATAATTTTTATTAAAGACTGATAATACTTACCGTTATATCTTACAATTGAACCCGGCAAATACATTTTATACGATTGCCAATCAGTAATATTAACGTCATCAAATACAAAACCAGGACTGAATAAATCACCATTCCAATTTTTAGTTCTAAATCCTGATAGTTTAATACGTTGTTGTTTATAGCCTGTAGTAATATCATATATAGTATCATTGAATACTGTATAATTGTTAAAGACCATTGCATGTTCTTTTTGTACAGAATGCAATACTGCAAAAAACAATCCTTCATTAGCATCTCTAGTTTTAATAGTACAAATAGTATCTTCTCTAGACATAGTAAATCTATCAATAGGATATGGTTTGCCGTCGGCTTTTAATAAACTATATTCGTATTTTTTACCTGATATATCATCTACTACAGAATTAGGAAAATTATATTTTAAACTATTTGCAAAAGGAGATAATGTAATTAAATTACCATCTGCAAAATTTTGAGTTGTCCAATATAAAAACTCTTTGCCGGTTAATTTCCAATTTAAAATTTCATTAAGATCTGAATTAAAGTCATCAAAAATAAATCCTTGTTTTTCAAGAAATGCTCCATATCCTATAATTACATCATATATTTCTTGTACTGAAGAAAATTCAGTACCGTATGGTATTTTAGTTACAATATTTTCAAATGTCTTAGATATTTGTGCAGATGCACCTCCCTTAACTGGTAACTCTGGTAATTGCTGATATAGCGTTAAATCAAATGACGTTTCTGCGTTATGTCCTGTCTTGACTCTATAAAATCTATTATTATATCGTACTAACTGTCCTTGTTTATAATAACGGGTAGTAGAAGAACTAGCAGATGTTAGATCAACTGAACTCAATCCGTTATTACCATTATTAACAACACTAGACCATTCAGTAAATTCTTCAGATACTCCGCCAACTCTAACTGCACCAGAAGTAGATATTTTTATAGGTTTTAATATTTCAAAATAAGGATGTTTAACATCATACCCTTTAATTTTAAAATTACCTTTAGAACGTTGAACTATAATTCCAGATATTCTAGCAGTAACAATTGGATTACTGACATTTAAAATTAAAGAATAATCTTCTGACGGTAATATAACTCCGGGGCTAGTAGATTTTGGATCAATTGAGTCAATTGTAATTTGTAATTTGTCTTTAGAAGCAAAGCCACCTAACTTGTGAAATAAATTTATATTAAGATAATCCAAATCTTGTCTTAATTTTTCATTATACTGGCTATCAACTCTTTGACCATTTTCTGCAATATATACTCCATAGCCAGCAATTTGATTATCATTTTCTCCGGCAATTACTAAATTTTTAAGATTTAAATAATTTCCATTATATATAACTTGTCCTGCTGCATTTAGTGTAGTTCTACTTAAATCATATTGAGTAGAACAAAATTCAACTGGAAAAATTACAGCTAATGCTGCACATACTGCAAATGGATAATTGCTATTTCTATTGCGCCACGACGCTTCCGCAGGGCCGTTATCACCAAATTTCCAATTAGACTGATTATTAGTATAGGTATTAGGTATTGCTAAACTAGTAAAAACATTTTTTAAATTACCGTTAATATCTACAGGAAGAATAGATGATAATCCGAGGCGAGTATATCTAGGCAAATATGTGTTTGTTCCTCTAACATAGCCATTTTCTAAATCAGTCCATAGCAATGTATTAGTTGACCGATACGGAGCATTTCCGTATGTTGGAACCCACCATCTCGGACGGTCAAAAAATCCAAGCATTCTCCACGGCGATGTGTGTGGACGAGCAGTATCATAAAAATATAATAATGCCATACTAATAGGTATAGGTTTCTTAAACAATGTATCAATAGTGCCGCTATAATTCCAAGTAGTACTACGAGAGACATCAAATGTATCATTAGTTACACTATCTATTCCATATGTTCCACACCACGTAGAAAAATCATTTTCAATTAAGTTATCAAAATCTTTAAAAGTATATTTTAAATTTCTAAATGCTCCAGGTTGAGATGAAATGGAATCAAAAATTTTATTATTAAATCTAACTTTAATATTATTATAAACACGTTTTTCATATTCTAAAATAATATTATCTCTATAATCTCCATATCCAAGGAATGAAGAACTATCATGTCCTAAAATATATGTACGAGCAGGAGTAACTGATGTGTCTACATATACAGTAGGAACCGCGGCAGGATACATTCCCAATTTAGACGGTGTAGGCGGAATATAGCATCCCGTAGTATCAAGATAACAATGAATACTAATTACATCTTTTAATGCTAGTGGTAGTAATATAATCACTGCATTATTATCATAATCGAAAAAATACTCATTCCTAGTGCCAATTAATTGAACTCCGTTACGATATATAATAACTGATTGAAAACTTAGACGATTAATATCAAAACTAAAACTAATTGGATAAGAAGTAATTGTAACATCCGTAACTGTAATTGTTCTTACAATTTTATTTTTTCCATATCCTAACATATCAGATGTTCGATATAAAGACCGAATATCCTTTTCATCATTTATAATAGATAATGCTAGGTCAAGTGCATCAGGTGCGGTTAATTGACTATCAATTTCTTTAATTACTCTTAAAAAGTTTAATTTAAATCGATCATAATCTGCACCGGCTTGTCTTATTGCATCTACTACATTATGTTCTTTTTTTCCAAAAAAGAATTGTGCGAATGCCATCGGTGTGTCATTAATTACTAATCGAGATCCGTACTTGGTATAATCTGATATATCTCGTAGATTGTTTGTGATAACGCTACTAGTATTATTAATCATTGTTGTTAAATGATCTTTTAATTCTCCTAGTGTTAAACTATTTAAAAATTCATTTAATGGATTATGTGATAATCCTATAGGAGCTTCATAATAACCATTACTATTAGGTAATTGATCGGTATATATTTTTAATAATACAACTTCATTTGCAGCAAATGTAGATGAATTAGTTATTATAACTGCATTAGATACATTAGTTACTGTAATAGGAATTTTTACATTATTAACATATGCAAAAATAGATATATTTGTACTAATTGGTGCATCTAAACATGTTAATATTAATGTAGTAGTAGAAGCAACAATTGTTTGAATTTCTATTATAGGAATTTTATGCTCAACCGCATCAGTCCATACATTAACTAATGTGTTATCTAATTTTAAAAATGTATTGCCTGTTGGAATTGTGGATGCTATGTTATTTTGTGTAATTGATATTACATCTGTCATAAAATAATTTTTAAACAAATAACTTTTACCATTATTTTGATATTTTAATGGAAATCCTAATACACTATCATTATTTCCTGTTCCTATTTCATATCCAAATATTTGATTTCCGATAAAATTATTAGGATTATTAACTTTTGTATAACTGATACCATCCGATGTAAACAAATCAAATAGTGGCGGTTGATTTATTGTAGTATGTTGTTGTGCGTATATCCATTTAGTAGCAACACCATCAAAATACCAACTAGTTCCAGCAAATTTAGAACCTAATTTTACATTTAAAGAATTTAACTCTGCAGGATATACTAATTCTGGAATTAATTTTAATATTGAGGTTGCTCCTGTTATATCAAAAGTAACTTTATATATTTTTCCCCGAACCTCGTAATTATCATCAGAGTTAAAAATTACCCTATGACCTTGCTGAAGTTTAACACCGTCAATATAATATCCATACAAATTATGTACATGAGCAAATGCATCAGTAGTAGAAGTATCGATTAAATCAATATTTTGAATTCCTGTCGATCCAAAATTATGTAATTTTAAATTTGCTCTAAATTCAATAATAGGACGTTTTGCTTTTGCCTGAAGAGGAATTATATTAGGTATATTGTTTATTTCATTTGAGATTTTAATAACATCTTTATGAAACCATCTATTATATTGTGACCAAGGATTTGCATCATTACTAGCTTTATTAATAGTAATATATTCAGGAGTTAAAGGAAGAGGACGATCTGCATCAAAAGAATACGTATCAAACGTGGTAGTGTCATAAGTTTCGTTTAATACTGTAGATATAGAGCCGTAAAAAGATAAAGATTCAAATTCAACTAAAACAATTGAATTTCCTACTCCCTCTACAATATATTCTTTATTTCGATATTTTAATTCAGCGTTGGCTGAAAATAAAATTTTCATTCCATTGCTCAATGCATATCCATTGCTCATAGTATATGACGGCTGACCTACTATTTTACTATCAATAGTAAAGCCCACTGATTTATCTTCTGGAAATTGAATAGCTATCGGTCCAGTAGGTAGCCAACAATAATCAGTAAAATTAACAAGTTTATCCCAATCAATTAAAGGGTCAAAAGAATATGTTTTAGATCTAAATAGTTTATCAAGATTATCTGTTACACCTCCTCGATTTTTTAACTCATTAATTAAATCATCATATGCAATTATATCAGTGATGTTATTAGTTGAATCTTTAAGAACCAATGCAGGTTCAAGAGTATATCTGTTTCGTAATTCTGAAGTTTCAGTTAGATAGGAATCAGTTAAGGGATTATAAGTAGGTGTTAATTTAGATCCCACAAAGCCGTCCACACGTTCAACTTGGGGTGTTTGGATTAATTGATCAATTGTACTAGCTAAAAATTTAGAATTTTTATCTGACCGCAAAAATTCTGGTAATAAATTTACTGATTTTTTAATGTCTGACATATTAAGTTCCGCTAGATGTTACAATTGTTGATACTGAATTTAGTTGTGATGCTGTAATAGCATCGATTATTTCAATGTCTGCAACTTTTGCACTACTGATAAAAAGTTCATTGGACATACATGCAATTTCGTATAAGCTACCAAAGCTACCAACGTTTTTAGGAGTAATAATAAAATTAGTTATATCAGGTGACATCATATTCATTACATAAGTTGATAATTCACTAAAATAAAATGATTGGCCAAATTCCCAATTTTCAAGTACAAAAAATTCATTTATTGCAGTTAGTATTCTAGTTTTTAAATCATTATCAGTAGTGGGTATTTGTGAATTTTTTACCGCCTTAAATTTAGCCTGTAAGCTAGTAGGGGCATTAGATCCAAATAATATCTTGTATTTTACAGAATGAAAAATAATTTCATCACTAATAGCTTTTATTGGTTCTAAATAATTTGAGTAATTTTGTTCTAAGTCATAGCTAGTCGGTGTTAACGGCTCCTCAGGAATATTACCCAACAACCAGCTTCTAATCGAATTATCGTATCCTGTAGTTAATACATAGATATCCATAATATTTGATTTGCTGGGGTCTACCCTACGATTAGAACCACTATTATGAACATATTGGAAATTTAAATTGCTACGGCCTACTCGAGCAAAATATTGATTAGTATATATTAATTGCTGTACTGTTTCTGACCAATATTTAATTATATTCAATGAAGGATTATAAAAATAAAATAAATCTGCATCTTTAACTGCATTTGAATTATCTGCAGAGGCTGCCTTATAAGTAAAGAAATCAGACTCTGTATCAAAAGGTGTTATGTTCATATTATTAACTAAATTATATCTTAATCCGTCTGTTGTTTTTTTAAAATAAACAAAACTATTTTTAACATTAGTAACAGGATCAATATACTCAGGATTGACAATACTAATAAATGAATCAGGATTTTCTATTTGTCCCGTGTTGTTATAATTATAAAAACTTATTTTTACTTTTTTAGGTTCTATATATCCATCTGCTTCAATTACTGGACCGTCTATTTGCCATTCATAATCTGATCCAATATTACTAGAAAAATTATTCCCTTGTAACCAAACATTTGCAATTTTTCTATAAACATTGTTTATTTTTGCATTAGTATTAATATAATAATCACCATTATTTGCTAAAGTTGCAGCAGTAGGAGCGCCTGCGCCACTTAGCCAGGCTCTATTTGATTGAGGTTGCGGATTGGTTCCGAGAATCACTATTTTATCTTTAACAATACTATTAGTAGAAAAATCATAATTTATAGAACTACTATCTGTATAGAAAGATGTTTCTGATGAGCTTTCAAATATAAAATCTAAATTTCTATAGCGAACTTTATAATTTTTGCCTGTCCAAATAAATGCAATTATCCAACTACTATCTAATCCTGAATCGTTTACATTGCCTTGAGAATCCAAACTAAACTCATTAATAAGATTTAAATTAGAATTTAAAATTATTTCCCATTGTCTAGATCCAGCCGCTATAGTTAAACCAAAATTTCGGTGTCCCATACATAAATTAGCAATTTCAGTTTCTATTGAGGAAGTTAATATATGAATAAATCTTGGAAGAATTTCTACGGGAATTGCAGTAGACGGAATGCGTGATGCAAAAATTACAGGACCAGTACCGTCATCCAATGTTCCATTACCTCCATTACTACCGTCGCCGATAATTTGATAAACAGTAGTCCATAGATAATCTTTACCGCCATCTGGAACTATACCCGATGCAGGAATTGCTATTAAATTATTACTTTGATTAAAATATTTTCCTGACGGTGGAATAAATTTAACCAATGCTCCAGGCAACAAATATTTTGAATTATTACCAGAGTAATTGCCAATTGATACTGGGTTTGACGAATTTTTAAAATAGCCTCTACTTTGTCCTGGTGTTTTATTAGTTTCTACCCATGACAACTGTAAGGACGCTAATAATGGATTACTATAATTATTAAAATAAAAAGACCGTATGCTTGGCGATGTTATTATAGGAGCTAGTCTATTTTTGATTACTGAAAAAACTTGATTCTTACTAGTAAACTCAAATTCAAAATTTGATTCTGATGCTTCTTGATATAAAATACCATCTGCAGCAAATATATTAGTTTTACTATAATTGCCCGATACGTCTGATAAATCAAAATATTTGCTTAGGCCACTGCTAACTCTGTTAACGCTTTTTATTTTTAATATATCAGTACCGGCACTTAATGGAGCAATATTGTAATCTTCTCCAGTAATCATTCTATTTTGCAAATAATAATTCTGCGGTGCTTTAGTTTGTATACTAGCATTACTTTCTTGGCCTGCACTATTATTAATAGTATATTGTAAACTAAGGGTTACTTGTAAACTATGAGTTTGCCCAATAGAATTAATATATGGGATTTCAACAAGAACTCCGCTCATTTGTGCAGGTTTAATTACATATACTTTACCATTACTTTGTCTATAAAATAATTTAAAACTACCCTTGGGTAAATCACCAAATACACCATCTGCAAAATTTAAATCTATTTGATCATTTTCTCTAGGACTAATTGAATAAATGGTTCTTAGATTTTTATTAAGACTGTTATATATAACATTACTATTATTGTTTATTGCAGGAACATCTGTCCATAAGGTTGAATACTTACCATTTTTATCTAATTGCCATAACCATACATCAGTGTCATTAATATCAGGTGTATTAATTCCTACTATTTCATTAGGAACCGGGTTGTCTAACGAGAATGAAACTAGACTCATAGTACCCTGTTTAAACATGGTAAAAAATCCCGAGTCGGCACTTCCGGCTCCTTGATTATCATTTTTATAAACAAACCCAAATGGATTGCCAGGCTTGGGAGATGCTTCGTATATATAATTGTTATTATTAAATGTGCAAGGAGTTATTTCAAATCCCATAGACACGCCGTCAATATTTTTATTATAAACAAATAACGGTACATCTGTTGTTACATTATTAAAATAATATTGTTCTGTTAAAATACCGTTTAATGTTTTTCTATCTGCAGGTTGCCCAAAATTAGAACTCATTGATGAATTTATAATATTGATAAATTGTTGATACCAATTAGAATTAGTAGCATCATTCCATCCAATTGTAGTATTAGCTAAATTAGTACCATTTGAATCAATTACACTATCAGTAGTTGCTAGTGCTGTGATTTTTAAAAATCCAGTTGATGGAACATTTCTTTTTGGGCGGTAACTGATTAATTGTGCAAGACGTAAAATACTATCGCGGCGCTGCGCTGTTTCTAAAAAGTTTTCACGAGCATTTAAATCGATACGAAAACTTAAATTTTGTCCTAGATATGCAATAAGATCAATTAATGCAATATACTCACTACTATCAATAAAATCATTAAAATCTTCAGGATAATTTTCCTGAAGGTAAGATATCATAGTACGTTTTAATGTTTCAAAATCATAGCTTTTAAAATCAGCGTTACGGAATGATTGATAGATTTTTGTCCAATCTTGGCCGACTAATAGTTTTGTGTTAGTTGAAGGAATCATAATTTATTATTGATACCATATTTATTGAAATAATTAACCATATATATTATTGTACCGTTAACCCAGTTTTTTGATCAAATATTAATTTTAAATTAGATGATTCATTAGTTTCTCTCATCACAAGACTAATTTCAATTAAGAATCCTCTCTCAAATTCATTTACTTGAATTTGGGTAGGATATACCCTAATATCCGAATTACAAATTTCTTGAATATCTTTAGTTAATAAATTTTTAATATCTGTAGTCAACGGCTCCATTAATGTATCCCATATAATGGTACCAAATTTAGGATTCATTAAACGTTGGCCTTTTCGAGTATTAAAATGATTTAACAAATCTTGTTTGATTATAAAAAAATCATAGAGTTTAGACCCTCTATTATTAGGATCAGCTGTACTAAATCCTTTATAAAAATGTGTTAATACATCAGTATGTTGATTTCTGTAATTACTTACATTAATTTCTAGATTCTTATAAGGCATGATGTATTTATTATCCTCCGGAACCAGTCTTTACAGGGTTACCGCTTCCATCAACTAGAATTCCGCCCGATCCTGTACCCACTGTTTTACCTTTTAATTGTCCAAGGAAGCATTCATAATATCCCTTCTTTCTAGCGTATATATCGGGGACACAAAATCCAACTGCATGTATGGCCTTTTCAACATACCCCGGATCATTTTGATCAACTTTGCATCTATCAAGCATATATTTTACACTTACTTCAGCTGCAACAGTTGGGTCATTTAACAATTTAGGATTATTTACTAAATCTCTTCCTGCTAGATTACCATACTTGGTATAATTACTTCTTCCAGTTAATTGAATATATCCCCGCCCTATAAAATTGGCGCCGTCGCCTGGTTGTGTATTTCCTAGACCTTTACCTTTAGCAGTTGTATGGCCATATAAAAATTCAGGTAAGCTATTATTGGGATTACCTGCATATTTTTGAGCAAGTGCTTGGTCGCCTTTAAATACACTAGGAAATACCTCTAATAATCGGTTCGCTGGATAATTAAATCCTTCTTCTACTAATTTCCATCCACATTCCCCACCAGCAATACCCAATAATGCTGCCACTGCACCTGGACTTGTTAATCCAAATTTAGCACAAGCTGCTTTAATTGCTGCAATGCCCGTTTGTGCTGAGGAAGAGTTAATTGCTTTACCATAATCAGATGTACATGTTCCAGGAACAACTTCTTCTTTGTTAGCGGGTGGTTGTTTGCCAGCAGCAGGATTAGGAGGAACGCCAGCAGCAACTCTAGGACTAGGAGGAGATCCTGGATCTCCAGGAGTAGGCGGCTTGGCGGGCGTGTCTGCTAACGTGACATCAGTGGCTGCTGGTGAAAATTTAGGAGGATCAATATTTTCATGCTGGGGCCACGGTTCGTGTGTTGGCACACGTTGCATAATAGTTTTAATTGTTCCCGAATTATAAAACTTAGAATCACTCCAACCATATGGAACTTGTTTGTCAGGCAAACTAAAAATAGTAAGTTTAGGAGGAATATCTGCTGCTTCTGCTTGACCAGGGGCTGCGGCGGCGGGTCCATTTAAATGTATTTCAGCTCCGGATGCTACAATATTACCATTAGCGCCAAGGTTTAATTTTGCTGCTGTACCTAAGTTAATATTGCCTTCGGCACCTGCATTAAATGTTCCTCCTGCAGACATTTTAATGTCATCTGAAACATTAAGATTATATCCTGCGGCTACTGAAACTTTAGTAATTCCACCAATGACCTCGTCGTGAGCTCCTCTAATAGCAATTTTTTGATCCCCATCAACTACAAGATAATTATATCCTGTAATATTTGTTTCCATGTTATTACCAGCACGTACATTTATATTACGCATGGCTTCAAAATTAATATCCCTACCAGCTCTAAAATTAAAATCGTTTTCAGAATGAATACTAACACTGTCAGTTGCAAATATATCAATTTTTCCATTCGAAGTTAATTCAATCCAAGTAGTACCTTTGCTATTACCTATGTAAATTAAATCTTGACTATTATGCATTAATATTTGATGTCCAGTACGAGTTCGTAATCGAACAAGTTCATTTTGACCGTTAATATCTCCATCGTCCATAATAAACGTACTACCCCCTAATCTACTAACAGGTGCTTGTACATTTCCGTCGTAACCTAACTTACCTTTTCTTGCGCCGGCGCTGAGATCTAATGGACCAGGAGTTGAAATACCAAATACGTGACTAGGTAATTCGCGCCTTGCACCAGATGTTGTCACGCCGCGCACTGTATCTAATAGTAGTCCCTGCTCTACTAGTCTATCAGCAAAAGGATGAACAGGTTTTAGAAATCTTTCAGGATTAGGATTTTCCATTTTTTTAGATTTCTTATGATATTCAGCAACAGGTAGAAAATCAGTTCCATATTTTCTACGTTGTTCAGCAGTCATGTCTACAAGTTTACTAGCGGCAATACCCGGTACCATATGATTTTGAAATACATCATTTACACATCCTATCCAGTATCCTTGATTAGGATCACCATCAATGAATATGACCATGACCGTAGATCCTATATCAGGAGGTATTGCCCAAAATCCATAACTTTTTTGTACATCATTAAAATCGCTGCTGTTTGTTCCCTCGTATCTAATTGATGTATTACCTGCAAATGGACTTAGGTAACGAACAGGATAAGTTTCGCCTTGTATTTTAGTAGAGCCGGGCAATCCTTTAATTATAGCAACTTCCAATCCGCCCATATATGTTGGGTCAAGATGATTGGTAATTTCTGCTAAGAATGGGCCAGGTGATGGTAACGGCGCTCGTTTTCTAGTTTCTTCTGTCATGCTATACTTTATTTTTTATTGTACTAATTAATTTATCCAATGGGCTTGATCCATTGGATGCACTTCCGAATTTTGAACTTATTGTTCCTGCTACCCCTTGATCAGGAATTGGTATTTTTCCAGTTAAATTTGAAATTTGAGATTTAGCACTTGCTATTTTATTATTAATAGATGATAAATCAACTGGATTAAAGTTTCCAGTTAAATTCGAAAGAGGATTTGTCTGATATGACGGTGCTGCTGACAATGCTGAATTAACTAAATCAGGTGGTAATAAACTTCCTGGTATATTTTTAACATTAGTAACTCCATATAAATTTGCTAACCCAACAGAACCACTCTTGGCAGTAACTGCGTTAACATATGTCATGTCAGGTTTTACTGCCGGAGCAGTTGTATATGGAGGACTTGGTGGAATATTTTTCATTTTACTAGGAGGAATATAATCTAGAACTATACCAGCATCAGCGGCTTGTTTTAAATTAACACCTTCTGGTATATTTTTTCCTATATCTCCCAACTGTTTGAGAACTTTGCTTTGTAGGCCGCTGCCCAATCCTGATAATTTAGAAACATCTAATCCTAATCGAGCACCAATTGCATTAGGATCAGACGATGAGCCGCCAAACGTGGCAATTTTATCTTTTACGCCGCCTACTAATGATCCAACATTACCTCCTAACCCGTTTACTGCTCCAATTGCAGAAGTTCCTAATTCATTATTTGAACTTACTGAACTGGTAATTGAATTTGAATTTAATTTAATTGCATCAATATTTGATCTAGATTTAATATCTAATCCAGTTGGGTCTGTTATTGTAGCAGGTAATTTAAGAGATGCCCCTTCACCTATACCAGATCCTATATTTGATATGTTAAGAGAATTTGTAATGTTATCAGCATTAATAGAATTAGCTAAACTACTTACTGAAAACTGTGAAGGATTATTTCCATAAATAATATTTGTTGCTGCCGCCAATGACGCACCTGATCCAAGATTAGTTTGTGTAATATCAGTAAGACCTGCTGAGCTTAACCGTATATTAGATGCTACATCAGTCGGTAACGGATTACCAATATCAAACGCTCCTGAAGACAAATCACTAGCCATCATAGTTGCTCCGGGAGTTTCTACAATCAATCCGTCTCCTGCGCCGCCAAGTCCGCCAGTTGCATTTGTAAAATTGCTTGCTTCACCCGGAAGGCCGGAACTAGGCAAACCTCTATCTAATTGCTCCATTACTGTTGACGAGTCAATTCGTTGACTAGGCGCTTCTGCCCTAGTAACATCTGGAACTACTTCATTTTTAGGATTAGGTTTAACTATAGTTAAATCATTAGGATCAGTAGGTGTAATATCTAAATCTAATATTTGTCCCGGTATACGCATAATCTCTAATTTTTGTTTAAAATCGCCGTTCTTAAATGTACTAGATGCTTTTTGAACGGAATAAACTCCGCTAAATGGGACAAGTTTTGGATCAAATCTCATCATCCCTGTACTAGGATTTATATCAATGGGATTTTGAAAATTTACAGTAATTAACACTTGTCCATATACATGATCAGCTTCACCCTCTGTAGTTTTTCCTCGGCCATCAGGTGTTGTTACATAATTGCCTATACCACCAGTAGCTAAAAAAAACGGATCTCCTAATATTTCTATTTCACCTGTAATCATACTAGCTTTAGAATCAATTATAGCATCATGCATTTTCTTAGCTACTTCAGAATATGGATCAGTTTTAGGCTGTCCGGAATTACCACCCGTTTGTTGAACACCGGTGGGTTCATATTTTGAAGGAGGTGTGGGTACCTGTTGAGTTCTAGTAGAGTCTTGGGCTACAGATTTTTGTTTAACGTGAACACTATTGTCAGGTGCGGCAGCATTTTTTGCAGACGGAGCTTCTTTATTACCCATGGCTGCCGGTATCGCTTCAAAAAACAATGTGTTAAAATTTAATTTAAAATTTATTATATCTACATTTTTGCCTGTATAGATATAATTGTATTGGCGAAGGCTTAATTTTTTTAATTTAGTACCATCAATTTGTGATTGACCATATCCTGGAATTTTAGTATAGTGAACTTTATACGGTGTAACTACGTATGTATAAATTTGATAAGGTTTTTTACTTTTTTCATCATATACCTCTCGATTTTCTGTTTCTAATTTAACTATGAAATAGTCTAACATACCATATGGATCTATACTATTTGCTACATCACGTAAAATGTTTCTCGAGTAGTCACTATCACGAATAACTGATGAAACTATTTCATGTATGTTTGAGCCTTCAGGAAATTGTACTACAGTTTTGTAAGGAACATACTTGAGTGCTTCAGGCTCTTTAGTTTGCTGACTCTCAGTCGGGGGGACCGGGCCCGGAGAATGATATGCTGTGGCTTTTTCAGTGGTGGCAGGATCGACCATTTTATATAACGCATTATCTTGTAGAATCGCTGAGAATTTTGATAATCCAATTTGATTTGGGTCCGGACCCACAAAGCCCCCTCCCTCTACCCATTGAGGAAATTTAACATAATAGATATTGTGGTTATCTGTAAAAGTACGGGTGTCATCCTCACTTGTTACCAGAGCCATTTGATCATTTATATTTCCCATAAGATTTTTTAAAATTTTCTCGACAGTGACACCGGACATCTGTATAGGTTTTTTGAGTACGTTTGGTTCGCCAAAAGATCGTTCATTATATGGAACCGCAGTACAACGATATCTTGTACCTTTTTCAGTTATGTCAACATCAATTCCAGTAAGGCCTATAGGAAAATATCTAGTTGCTTTGGGAACTTTTATAGGATCAGGAAAATCACCTTGGTCAGGATACCCCCAAAAATCCAGTTTTAAAACAAAGCTAGCTTGCAAATATGAAGAGTATCCTGCAGATATTGATGCAACGTGTAATGCTTCGATGAAACCGTTAATACTATAAGGTTCAATAACTTCAAATTTAATTTGTGTAGGTAATGTAGTACCACCCTCTTCAGTAAATGCCATAATAGTATCAATGCTTATATCTTCAATAAACATATCGTATTGACCTGGACTATTTTTATTAAAACCGTCAGCTAGCTCATTCTCAAAATTTCTCAGAGGCTGTTTTTTGGCATCTTCTGATATATCAGATCGTCTAGGATCAATATATCCGGGTGTACCTTTGCCGCCGCTTTGTGGAGCAGCAGATACACCATTACCAGCAGAAGCAGTTATTGATCCCCCACCTTTGCCTCCGGATTTTAAAATAACTAACTCTAATTCGCTTTCTCTATATTTTTTAGGATCGGACAAATATCCCTTTTTCAATCCAGCTAATGTAAAATTATAAGTTGCTGACCTAAAAGAATTTAAAACATTAGATTCAGCCAGTTGATCCACTATAACTTTACCTGCGGCACGTGCGGCTTGTTCTCCTTTAGACGAATTAGTAAAAGGATACTTTTCTCGAGTTACTACGGTATCTGCTTGTTGTTCTTTCATGTTCCTAATACCTGTTTTAACGTTGATGCTTTAGGTAGATACATTTTAA